>Ga0116231_10007465_pt1 | contig 19990 bp, 17 predicted proteins | sample S1TSphgellanicum_2_FD_89695 | JGI IMG/M metagenome (GOLD analysis project Ga0116231, IMG submission 89695) | Host-associated microbial communities from peat moss isolated from Minnesota, USA - S1T2_Fd - Sphagnum magellanicum MG | ecosystem: Host-associated > Plants > Peat moss > Unclassified...
GCGGCTCCTATCGGGCATTGCGCCGGTTCAGGAACAGTAGCTGTTCGAACAGGTGGACGTCCTGCTCGTGCTTCAGCAGCGCGCCGTACAGGGGCGGAATGGACTTCTTGGGATCGTCCACCCCCAAGCGTTCGGGCGGGATGTCCTCCGCGACGATGAGTTTGATCCAATCGAGGAACTCCGACGTCGAGGGCTTCTTCTTCAGCCCCGGCGTCTCGCGCACCTTGAAGAACAGGGTCAGCGCCGCGCTCAGCAGTTCGCGCTTGAGCTTGGGGAAGTGCACGTCGACGATCCGTGTCAGGGTCTGCTCGTCCGGAAACCTGATGTAGTGAAAGAAACAGCGGCGTAGGAACGCGTCCGGCAGTTCCTTCTCGTCGTTGCTCGTGATCACGATCAGCGGGCGGTGCCTGGCGCGCACCGTTTGGCGGGTCTCGTAGACCGAAAACTCCATGCGATCGAGTTCGCGCAGCAGGTCGTTCGGAAATTCGATGTCGGCCTTGTCGATCTCGTCGATGAGCACGACGCAACGGACATCGCACTCGAAGGCGTCCCAGAGCGTGCCCTTCACGATGTAGTTGGCGATGTCCTTGACGCGCGGATCGCCGAGCTGCGAGTCGCGCAGGCGCGAAACCGCATCGTATTCGTACAGCCCCTGCTGCGCCTTGGTCGTGGATTTGACGTGCCACTCGTACAGCGGCATCGACAGAGAGCGGGCGATCTCCGCGGCGAGCAGCGTCTTGCCAGTTCCCGGTTCACCCTTGATCAGCAATGGGCGCGACAGCAGCGTGGCGGCGCGCACCGCCAGCATGAGCTCTTCGCCCGCGACGTACCGATCGGTGCCGCCGAACTCGCCGCTCAAGGCGCGCGAACTTCGATGATTTGCATCGAATTCGTGCCACCCGAGACACCGCTCAAATCACCCTTGGTGAGTATCACGAGGTCGCCTTGCTTGACCAGATTGAGTCCGAGCAATTGGCGGAAGATCGAATAGTAGAACTCGGCCGAACCGTCATCGGCGGCCTCGTAGGCGACCGGATAGACGCCGCGATAGAGCGTGACCCGGTGGCGCGTGATCTCCTGGCGCGTGAAAGCGTAGATCGGGATGTCGGTGCGGACCCTCGACATCCACAGCGTCGTGTTGCCGGACTCGGTCAGGGCGACGATCGCCTTGACGTTCAGATGATTGGCCGTGAACATCACGGCCGCCGCGATCGCCTCGTCGGTGTGTCCGAAATGACCGGAGCTGCGCTGGCGGATGCGCACGTGCGCATCCTGGTACTTTTCGGCCCCGAGGATGATCTGCGACATCGCCTCGACGACCTTGGTGGGATGCTTGCCCGAGGCTGTTTCAGCGGACAACATCACCGCATCGGTCCCGTCCATGCACGCGTTCGCGACGTCTGAAACCTCGGCGCGGGTGGGGATGGTGTTGACGATCATCGATTCCATCATCTGCGTGGCGGTGATCACGACCCGGTTCTGGTGACGCGCCTCCTGGATGATCAGTTTCTGCAGGCCGGCGAGTTCCGCATAGCCCATCTCGACGCCGAGGTCGCCGCGCGCGACCATCACGGCTTCGCTCGCGCGCACGATCTCGACCAAGTTCTTGATCGCCTCGGCGCGCTCGATCTTGGCGACCAGCAAGGCGTGTCCGCCGGTTGCGCGCAGCAGCTTGCGTGCCTCGTTGACGTCCGCGGCGTCGCGGGCGAAGGAGATCGCGAGGTAATCGACCTTCAGGTCCGCCGCAATCCGGATGTCCTCGCGATCCTTTTCGGTCAAGGCGCCGGCCGACAAACCGCCGCCCTGGCGATTGATGCCCTTGTTGTTGCCGAGTTCGCCGCCGACGAGCACCCGCGTCCTGATCCTTGGCCCGTCGATCTCCTCCACACCCAGGCTGATCTGACCGTCGTTGAGCAGCAACACGTCGCCGACGCGCACGTCCGCCGGGAGGCGCTTGTAGGCGATACCGACCGAGGTCTCGGTGCCCGCGTCCACGGCAAGCGATGCGTCGAGCGTAAATGCCGCGCCGTCGCCCAGTTGCACCTTGCCGCCGACGAACCGGTCGATGCGGATCTTCGGCCCCTGCAGATCGCCGAGCACCCCGATGTAGCGGCCGGCTTGCGCCGCCGCCTCCCGCACGAGACGCACCCGTCGTGCATGATCGGCGGCCTGACCATGGGAGAAGTTCAGGCGAACGACGTCGACGCCCGCGCGCACGATCTCGGCGAGCACTTCGGTGTCATCGGTGGCGGGACCGAGGGTCGCGACGATCTTCGTTCGCCTGGGGTGGGCGGTCATCCGGCACGTTGCTCCAGGATCTCCACGGCAGGCAGCTTCTTGCCTTCTACGAACTCCAGGAAGGCTCCGCCCCCGGTCGAGATGTATGAAATGCTGTCCTCTATCTTGTACTTCTCGATCGCCGCCAGCGTATCGCCGCCGCCGGCCAGCGAGAACGCCTTGCTGCGCGCGATCGCACCCGCGAGGGCGCGCGTGCCTTCGCCGAACTGTTCGAACTCGAACACGCCGACCGGACCGTTCCACAGGATGGTGCCCGCCGAGGCCAGCGCCCGGCCGAACTGCTCGGCCGAATCCGGACCGATGTCGAGGATCATCTCGTCGGGGCCGACGGCGCCCACCGGCTTCACGTCGGCTTCGGCCTTTGCCGAGAACTCCTTCGCCACGACGACGTCGGTGGGCATCGGGATCTCGATGCCGCGCTGCGAGGACTGATAGATGAGCCGCTTGCAGATATCCAGCATGTCGCGCTCGTACAGCGACTTGCCGACCGAGAATCCGAGCGCGGCGAGGAACGTGTTGGTGATGCCGCCGCCGACGATCAGCCGATCCACCTTGCCGAGCAGCGACTCGAGCACTGTGAGCTTGGTCGAGACCTTCGAGCCCGCCACGATCGCGACCAGCGGGCGTGCGGGCTTGTCCAGCGCGGTCTCGAGCGCGGTCAACTCGCTGACGAGGAGCGGGCCCGCGCAGGCGATGGGGGCATACCGGGCGACGCCATGCGTGCTCGCCTCGGCCCGATGCGCCGTGCCGAATGCGTCCATGACGTACACGTCGCAGAGGGCCGCCATCCTCCGCGACAGCTCCTCGCCGTTTTTCTTCTCGCCCTTGTTGAAGCGCACGTTCTCGAGCAACACGACCGAGCCGGGCGCAACGTCGACGCCGTCCAGCCAATCGCATTTGAGCGGCACCGGCACGCCCAGTAGTTCCGACAGACGCTTTGCCACGGGCGCGAGCGAGAACTGCTCTGAGGGCATACCCTCTTCGGGCCGACCCAGGTGTGACATCAAGAGCACGCGGGCCCGCTGGTCGAGCGCGAGCCGGATCGTCGGCAGGGCCGCACGAATGCGAGCATCGCTGCTGACGAGCCCGTTCTGGATCGGCACGTTGAGGTCTTCGCGGATCAGCACGCGCTTGTCCGAAAGATCGAAATCCGCCATTTTCTTGATCTTCATCGGCTACAACTCCCCCGTGATCGACTCATACCCCCGCGCGCCCGCCGCGCGCGCCTGCTGCGCGCGCCTGCTGCGCGCGCGCCCAAGTGCACGTCCTGCTGCGCGCGCAGCGCGCGCCCGCTGCGCGCGCTTTACTTGGCTTTCGACCAGGCTGCCGTGGTGTCCAGCATCCGGTTGGAAAAGCCCCATTCGTTGTCGTACCAGGCGCAGACCTTGACGAGCGTGCCTTCGATGACCTTCGTGAGCGTCGCATCGTAGGTCGAGGAGGCCGGATCGTGGTTGAAATCGACCGACACCAGCGGCTGGTCGTTGTAGGCGAGCACGCCGGCAAGCGGACCGGCTGCGGCGGTCTTCACGAGCTCGTGGATCTCGCTCACCGACGTCTTGCGGCCGGCCACGAAGGACAGGTCCACCAGCGAGACGTTGATCGTCGGCACGCGTATGGCGAAGCCGTCGAGCTTGCCCTTGAGCGCGGGCAGCACGAGTCCGACCGCGGCCGCCGCCCCGGTCTTGGTTGGAATCATCGACGTCGTCGCCGAACGCGCACGACGCAGGTCGGAATGATAAACGTCGGTCAGCACCTGGTCGTTCGTATACGAATGAATCGTCGTCATGACGCCCGAAACGATGCCGACGCTGTCGTGCAGCACCTTGGCGAGCGGCGCGAGGCAATTGGTCGTACACGACGCGTTCGAGATCACCGTGTCGCTCGCCTTGAGAACCGCATCGTTGACGCCGTAGACGATGGTTGCATCGACGTCGTCGCCGCCCGGGGCGGAAATGACCACTTTTTTCGCGCCCGCGGCGAGATGCGCGGACGCCTTGGCCTTGCTCGTGAACAAGCCGGTGCACTCGAGTACGAACTCGACACCGAGTTCGCCCCAGGGCAGCTTGGCCGGATCGCGCTGCGCGACCACCTTGATGCGGTCCCCGTCGACGACCATCGCATCGCCGTCGACGCGCACCTCGTGCGCGAACCGGCCATGCGCGGTGTCGAAACGCGTCAGATGCGCGTTCGTGTTCGCGTCGCCGAGATCGTTGATCGCAACGATCTCGATGCTGCCTTTGTGTGCTCCCTCGTACAACGCACGCAGCACGTTTCGACCGATGCGCCCGTAACCATTGATACCGACCTTGATCGTCATTTTTCTGTTTGCTCCCTCTTCAATTCGACAGCACGGCTTCGATCGTCCCCTGGACATTCTGCGCCGTGAACCCATAGTGCTCGAACAACTCTTTCGCCGGCGCGGATTCGCCGAAGTGATCGATGCCGACGATCCGGCCCGACGGACCGACGTAGCGCCACCAGGGCTCGCGCACACCGGCCTCAACCGCGACGCGGCGGGTGACCGTCGGCGGCAGCACGCTCTCCTTGTAAGCTGCGTCCTGGCGCTCGAACGTCGTGGTGCTGGGCATGGATACCAGGCGTATCCGCCGGCCGCTTGCATTGAGCTTGGCGACGGCCTCGGAGGCGATGCCGACCTCGGAGCCGGTCGCGATCACGATCGCCTCGGCCGGTCCCGGCGGATCGATCAAGACATACCCGCCCCGCCCGATCGCCGCGATTTGCTCCGCGGTCCGCGGCTGATGCACGACGGCTTGCCGCGTGAAGATCAGGCACGACGGCCCGGTGCGGTTGTCGATTGCGAGCTGCCAGGCAGTCGCGGTCTCCACACCGTCGCAGGGGCGCCAGACATCGAGGTGCGGGATCAGGCGCAGGCTCGCGATGTGCTCGATCGGTTGGTGGGTCGGGCCGTCTTCGCCCAACCCGATCGAATCGTGGGTGTAGACGTAGATGACGCCCAAGCGCATGAGCGCGGCCATGCGCAGTGCGTTGCGTGCATAGTCGGAGAAGGTCAGGAAAGTCGCGCCGTAAGGGACGAACCCACCATGACATGCCATGCCGTTGAGGATCGCCGACATGCCGAACTCCCGCACGCCGAAATGTACGTAATTGCCGCCCGGCTGCTCGGGTGTGAGCGTGACCGAGTCTTTGCGGAAGGTTCCGTTCGACGGCGTCAGATCGGCCGATCCGCCGAACAGCTCCGGCAGAGTCGGACCGAAGGCAGAGAGGGCCGCCTGTGAGGACTGACGCGTCGCGAGCTGCGCGGCTTCGGCCTGGGTCTTTGCGATGTAGGCCTTGGCCAGCTCGTCGAAACCCGTCGGCAAGCGACCCTCCATGCGGCGAGTGAATTCCGCGGCCAGTGCCGGGAACTCCGCCGCATAGGCGGTCCATGCCGCACGCCACTGCTGCTCGGCCCGGGCGCCCTTCTCGCGCTGATCCCAGGCCGCGCGGATGTCTGCCGGTATTTCGAACGGCGGCGAGCTCCAACCGAGATGCACCCGTGCGGCCGCGATCTCGTCGGCGCCGGGCGCCTCGCCGTGCATCGAGGCACTACCCTGTTTGTTCGGCGCTCCCCAACCGATGATGGTCTTGGCGCAAATCAACGAGGGCCGCGTGGTTTCGGCGCGGGCCGCGGCGAGCGCCGCCGCGACCGCCTCGCTGTCGTGGCCGTCGACATGGGGCACCACGTGCCAACCGTAAGCCTCGAACCGCATCGCCGTGTCGTCGGCGAACCAGCCGACGACTTTGCCGTCGATCGAGATGCCGTTGTCATCGTAGATCACGATCAGCTTGCCGAGTTTCTGCGTGCCGGCGAACGAGGCAATCTCGTGCGAGATCCCCTCCATCAGGCAGCCGTCGCCCGCGAACACGTAGGTATGGTGATCGACGATCTCATGGCCGGGCCGGTTGAACGTCGCGGCGAGCGTACGTTCGGCGAGCGCCATGCCGACGGCGTTCGAGATGCCTTGGCCCAAGGGTCCGGTCGTGGTCTCGATACCGAGATGGACTTCGCGTTCCGGATGACCGGCAGTTTTCGCACCGTACTGCCGAAACCGGCGCAACTCGTCCATCGACAAGGGATAACCGGTCAGATGCAACAAGGAATAGAGCAGCATCGAGGCATGGCCGTTCGAGAGGACGAATCGGTCGCGGTTCCACCAGTCCGGGTTGCCCGGATTGTGCCGCATCACGTCTCGCCAGAGCACTTCGGCGATATCGGCCATGCCCATCGGAGCGCCCGGATGACCTGATTTGGCTTTCTGAACCGCATCCATCGATAGTGCGCGAATGGCATTGGCAAGCTGGCGGCGTGTAGGCATGGGCACCCTTCTTTGTATACTGCAGGAGCCCTTATTGTCCTTGATGAGCGCTCCGCCAGCAACGCCTTAGGTGGCCGCGCCGGGCCGCGCCGGGCCGCGCCGCCTGCCGCGCGATGCAACCGAGTCGAAAACATTTGAAAACATGGTGTTATGTCCACTCGCACGGCGCGCGTGCATGATACAGTTCACCATTGCGGCGGGATCGATTTGTTACGATCGTCCGCATGAACGTACTCCATTTGACGGACCCGCATCTGTATGGCAGCGCCGCCGGCCAATTGCGCGGAGTCGAGACCGACTCGAGTTTTCGCGCGGTGCTCGATGATGCGTTCGCACTTCACGACGACTATGCCGCACTCCTCGTCACCGGCGACTTGGTGCAGGACGACGACGCCGGCTATTTGCGGTTTCGCAGCATCCTTGGCAACTTGCGTCAGCCGGTATTGTGCGTGCCCGGGAATCACGACATTCCCGAATCGATGGTTCGCGAATTGTCGGCCGCTCCGTTCCAAGTGTGTGGAACCCGGCGCATCGGATCGTGGCAATTCGTGATGCTCGACAGCTACGATCCGGGTCACGTCGGCGGCCGTCTCGCACCCAGCGAGCTCGCTCGCTTGGACGAGACGCTGGGTGATCTGCCGGCCCATGCCATGATCTGTCTGCACCATCATCCGATTGCCATGGGCAGTCGCTGGCTGGACGGCATCGGACTCGCGAATGCCGATGAATTCTGGCGCGTCATCGACAAGCACAGCCACGTGCGCGCGGTGGTCTGGGGGCACGTGCACCAGCCTCACGACGGCTGGCGCGGCGATGTTCGTCTGATCGCGACCCCGTCGACGGGCGCGCAATTCGTTCCCGGGAGCGATCGTTACGCCATCGACGATCGGCCGCCCGCCTTCCGGCATTTCCGGCTGCATGCGGACGGCCGGATCGACACGCAACTGCACTGGGTCCCGGCCGCGCCCGCGCAAGCTCTGGCGTCCGCCTGATTGCGCGCGGCGACGCTGCTGCTCGCGCTGTGGCTGTACCTTCCGGCCGCGCGCGCGGCCGACGCTCTGCACTGTCTGTGGGAAGTGCATGGCGCGCATAATACGGTTTACCTGCTCGGCTCGATCCACGTACTGCGGCCCACCGACTACCCGCTCGCGGCCCCGCTGCTCGCGGCGTACGACCGGTCTGCCGCCGTCGTCATGGAAATCGATCTCGACCAGCTCGGCCTCGGCAAGGTCCAAGCCGACATGCTCACGAGCGCCCTGCTCACGCAGGGAGTCAGCCTGCCGCAGGTCATGGGGGCGGCGGCCTACGCACGGGCACGGTCCGACGCGCAGCGCCTGCACGTGGATTTGTCGAGCTACGATCGCTATGCGCCATGGTTCGTCGCGGCTGCCATCTCGGAGCTGCAGCTAGCCCAGCTCGGCTTCGAATCGCAATCCGGTGTCGAAGCCTATTTCCTCACGCGTGCACGCGCGGACCACAAGCCGGTCAGCGGCCTGGAAACCGTGGCTGATCAGCTCGGGGTACTCGCCGGGATGCCCATGGATCTGCAGACGGATTATCTTCTCTCCAGCCTGGCGGACGCCGCGGAGCTGCCCGCGCAGCTCGATGCGATGGTCGCCGCGTGGCAGCACGGCGATGGCAGCTGGTTCACGGCAGAGATCGCGCACGAGTTCGGTGCCGCACCAAGGCTCTACGATACACTGCTGGTGGAGCGCAACCGGCGCTGGTTGCCGAAAATCGAGGCCCTGCTGCATGAAACTCGCGATTATCTGGTCATCGTCGGCACCGGGCATCTGGTGGGAGCCGGCAGCGTCATCGATCTATTGCGGCGGGACGGGTTGGCCGTCGTCCAGCGTTAAGCTTTCGCTAACGAGCGTCGAGCCGGTGCAAAGTTGTGTCAAGTGGCGATTGTCGCCGATCCCCGCGTGGCGACTGTGCGAAAGTACGCGCCATGAACAGCGAACAGGAAGCCCGGGTGCTGCTCGTCGACGACGATCGCGAGCTCTGCCAGATGCTGACCGAATATCTGAACGGCGAGAATTTCGACGTGACCAGCGTCCACGACGGCGGCATCGCCCTGACCGAGATGCGCGGCAAGCATTTCGAGATTCTGATCCTCGACGTCATGCTGCCTAGCGTGAGCGGCTTCGACGTGCTGCGCGAACTCGGCGCGGCGCACACGACACCGATCCTGATGCTGACGGCGAGGGGTGACGACGTCGATCGAATCGTCGGACTCGAACTCGGCGCCGACGATTATCTGAGCAAGCCCTTCAATCCGCGCGAGCTCGTGGCGAGGATCCGCGCGATCCTGCGGCGGGCGAGCAATCGCGGCACTCGCGCCGGAGCGCCGGAGGTCGTCGAGGTCGGGCCGATCGCGCTGAACTTAGGCATGCACCAGGTGCGCATCGCCGGCGAGGCCGTGCCGCTCACCGGCGCCGAGTTTCGTGTGCTGGAGCTGTTGATGCGCTCGGCCGGCCAGGTGATTTCGCGCGACGCGCTGACCGAGCAGGCACTCGGCCGCAAGCTCGTGCCCTATGACCGCAGCATCGACACGCACATCAGCAACCTGCGCCGCAAGCTCGGGCTGGAGGCGGGAGCGCATCCGGAGATCAAGAACGTACGCGGCTCGGGGTACACGCTGACGCTGACCGATGCATAGTCTCTTCTTTCGCATCTTCATGCTCTTCTGGCTGGCGATGGCGCTGATCGTCATCGGCAGCGTCGCGGTCACCTACGGCGTCGCGGCGCGCGAATACGAGTCCCAAGAATGGCAGCATCGCCCATCCATGGCGATTTCGGCCTCCGAGTCATTCGCCGGCGGCGGCATGCCGAGCTTGCGCCGCTGGCTGTCCGAGAACCAGAACGCCGTGCCCGACCGGGACTTCTTCATCGTCGGACCCGACGGCCGCGATATTCTCGGCCGGCGCTTGTCCGAGTCGGCGCAACGACGCCTGGAATTCATCACGCGCGAGGCGCTGACCGGCGCCGATAACCGCGGCCCGCCCGAGGCTCGCAGCCTCGACCTGCCGCGGCCGTCCGCCGAGCAAGCGCCGGTGAACTTTCGACCGTCGCGCCAGGCGCCGCAAATCGTCGCGCCGGACGGCACGGTTTACACGATCTTGATCGTGCCGCGCCGGCCCAGCATCTTCGGGGCGCTCGCTTTGCCCGGCATTCCTCTCGCCGTCCTCGCGATCGCGCTGATCGTCAGTGCGCTCGCCTGCTGGTCGCTCGCACAGCACTTGAGCGCGCCGATCCGCAGAATTCAGGAGGGCGCGCGCGCCGTTGCGTCCGAACAGTTGGACGTTCGTGTCAGCGCGGGTCTAGATGGTCGCAAGGACGAGCTCGCCGTGCTCGCGCGTGATTTCGACGCGATGGCCGATCAGCTCAAGGCGACGCGCAGCGCAAGAACACAACTGCTGCGCGACATCTCACATGAATTGCGTTCGCCGCTCGCACGCATGCGCGTCGCGCTGGGACTGGCGCGCCAGCCGCACACCGACCCCGCGCTGCAGATGGACAGGCTGGAGCGCGAAATCGAGCGCTTGGACTCCTTGATCAGCCACGTACTGCGGCTCGCGCGACTGCACGGCAGCGAAACGCATTTCGCCCGTGAGCCACTTGAACTCGACGAGGTGCTGCAAGAGGTCGTGCACGATGCGAATTTCGAGGGCGCCGTCAAGGAGTGTACCGTCCGGCTGCAAGGCGCGGCCCGCCGCAGCGTGCTCGGCAACCGCGAACTGCTGTACAGCGCGATCGAAAACGTCCTGCGCAACGCCGTGCGCTACAGCCCCGTGGGCCAATCGGTCGACGTATCGGTGAAAACCACGGCCGAGGAACTGGAGATCCTGGTCCGCGATCGCGGCCCCGGCGTACCGGGCGGTGATCTCACGCGCATCTTCGAACCGTTCTATCGCGTCGCCGAGTCACGCGACCGGGACAGCGGCGGCGAAGGCATCGGGCTTGCGATCACGTCGCAGGTTTTCCGTGCACACGGGGGCTCGGCGGGCGCGCAGAACCTGGCGGGCGGCGGCCTGCAAGTGCGTCTCGCCATGCCGCTCATCGCCCTGCCGGCGGCGGAACTCGGCCAAACCGCTTAAGATAGGGGCTTGTCCCAAAATCCCCCAAAGAGTCCTCGAGGGAGACCCGATTGAGCCTCTATGCTGAAGCCTGCAAGTACATCCCCGGCGGCGTGAATTCGCCCGTGCGCGCCTTTCGCGGCGTGGGTGGCGAACCGATTTTCTTCAAGAAAGCCTCGGGCGCCCACACCTATGCTGCGGATGGGCGCAAGTTCATCGATTACGTCGGCTCATGGGGTCCGATGATCCTCGGCCATGCGCACCCGGAGGTCATCGCCGCGGTGCAGCGCGTCGCGGCCGACGGCCTGTCCTTCGGCGCACCGACCGAGCTCGAGACCCGGCTCGCACAGCGGGTGATCGAGCTGGTCCCATCGATGGAGCTGGTGCGATTCGTGAGCTCGGGTACCGAGGCGACGATGAGCGCGATCCGTCTCGCTCGCGGCTACACGGGTCGCGAGACCATCATCAAGTTCGAGGGTTGTTACCACGGCCACTCCGATTCGCTGCTGATCAAGGCCGGCTCCGGGGCTCTGACCTTCGGCGTGCCCACCTCACCGGGTGTGCCAACGGCCCTCGCGAAGCACACGGTGACCTTGAGCTTCAATGACGCGGCCCAGGTGCGCGAGGCATTCCGACAGCTCGGCGAGCAGATCGCATGCGTCATCGTCGAGCCCATCGCAGGCAATATGAATTGCGTGCTGCCGGCGCCCGGATTCCTCGCAGCCCTGCGCGCGGAGTGCGACCGTGCGGGCGCCCTGCTGATCTTCGACGAGGTCATGACCGGATTCCGCGTCGCTCGCGGCGGCGCCCAGGCGCTCTACGGCATCCGCCCGGACTTGACCACGCTTGGTAAGATCATCGGCGGCGGCATGCCGGTGGGCGCGTTCGGTGGACGCCGCGAAATCATGGAGCGCCTTGCCCCGCTGGGTCCGGTCTACCAGGCGGGCACTCTGTCCGGTAATCCGGTGTCCATGGCCGCCGGCCTCGCGACGCTGGAGTTGCTGTCCGCCAGCGGTTTTCACGAACGCCTCGGCCGCACGACGGACGAACTGATCGCCCGCCTGCGCGCCGCCGCCGAACGGGCCGGCGTGCCGCTTGCGACCAACCACGTCTGCGGTATGTTCGGCTTTTTCTTCACGCCTGAGGCCACCGTCGATACCTACGCCAAAGTCATGGCGAGCGACGTGCAGCGCTTCAATCGCTTCTTCCACGCGATGATCGCCGAGGGCGTCTACTTCGCGCCTTCGGCGTTCGAAGCCGGGTTTCTCTCGGCGGCGCATGGCAGTGCGGAACTCGACGCGACCGTGGCGGCTGCGGAACGCGCCTTCGCCGCCTGACGGCGATGCGCGCATCGGCCTGGTTCCTCGCGGTCATCGCGCTCGCCGCCTTGATCCTCGGATGCATCGCGTATCCTGTGTACCTCGGCGTCTCGGCGGTGCATGTCTGGCCGTTTCATCGGGTTTACGGCCGCCTCGCGATACTGGTCGTCGTCGTACTGCTCGTCTACTTGTTCCGCCATCTCGGCGTGCGCACGAAACAGGATTTCGGTTACGGGCTGCCGCGCCGGCGCTTCGTGCGCGAGATGCTGCTCTGGTGTGCGATCGGCGTCGCCACCGCCGCGCTCGGCGCCGGCTTCATGCTCGCCGCGCAGCTGCGCGCGCCGGACCCCCGGTTCGCACCGACGCTGCTCGCGATCTTGCGTGTCGGCGTGAACGGCATCGGCTCCGGGTTCGCCGTCGCCTGCTTCGAGGAGACGCTCGCACGCGGCGCCATGCACACTGCGATCGCACGCGAATCAGGGGTCTGGGCTGCGAGCCTGGTGACCGCGTTCTTGTTCGCCTTCCTGCATTTCTTCGCGAAGGCCGCGATCCCCCCGGACGAGATCGCCTGGCGCAGCGGTTTCGACATCTTGGTCCGCTCCTTCGCCCCGCTGGGCCGGCCGGGGTTCGTGATCGATTCCTTTACGGCGTATTTCGCGATCGCACTGATCCTCAGCATGACGCGTGTGCTGACCGGCAACATCTGCGTCGCGATCGGACTGCATGCCGGCTGGGTGATCGTGCTGCGCATCATGCAGCAATGCACGGTGCGCACCGCCGACGAGACCTACGGGGTCTGGCTCGGCGCGTTCGATGGCCTGGTCGGGCTTTGGATGCTGCCCTGGTCGATTGCGCTCGCGGCCGCGCTGTGGCTGACGCGCACACGCTGGGTACCGGCCGCTCGTTTCTAGCGGGCCGCGCTGGCGGCGCGTCACCGGCCCCAAGGTGGCGGCGTCAGTGGTCCTTGGGCTCGGCCCGGTCGTCGGACTCGTCCCCGCCATCCTCCTCCGCGGCTTCCGCCGCGTCGTCGGCGCCGACGATTTGGATCAAGGGACTGAGTACTTCGAGACGGCGCAGCGGATCATCGAGTTCGAGACAAAACTGCTTGTCGGCGAGATCCATCGGCAGAATCTCCGCCAAGCGATGGCCGACCCAGGCAGCATCATCGAGATGCATGTCCAGCCCCTCGTAGGCCGCACCCAACTGCGGCAGCACTTTCTCGAGCAGTGCGGCAAGGCGGGCGTGCTGTGGCGGAACGCTGACCGTGGGCTCTTCCTGCAGCCATTCGACTTCGCCGACGTTGAGGCCGTCCGGCTGCCGCCGCCGCGAATGAATCCGAAAGCGCCGCTGGCCGATGCAGCTGAGACCGAGCAGGCCGTCGGGCAGTTGGTTGAAGTCGACGATCTTGGCCAAGGTTCCGACGTCACAGGTCTGCGCGGGCCCCGACTCTTGGCCTTCGCGGATCAGCACGACGCCGAACCCCTGATCCTCGCGCATGCAGCGGCGCACCATGTCCACGTACCGCGTCTCGAAGATGCGCAGCGGCAGCGGACCGTTCGGAAACAGCACGACATTGAGCGGAAAGAGCGGAATAACGTTCACTCAGCCGATCTCCCCCGGTGAGTCCGCGCCACGTTCGCGTAGCGCCGACAAAAGTCTATCGTGCAAGCCCCCGAAGCCGCCATTGCTCATGATCAGGATGTGATCGCCCGGACGGGCGGCGGCGGCGAGGCCGGAGACGAGATCCTGGGTGCTGGGCGCGAAATGTGCACGGGATCCGAGCGTGGCGACCGCCGCCGGAAGATCCCAGCCGAGAGTCGGCGGAACGAAGAACCAGACTGCGTCGGCCAGACCCAAGGCATCGGCGAGATGGTCGCGATGCACGCCGAGACGCATCGTGTTCGAGCGGGACTCGACCACGGCGATGATGCGCGCGGCGCCGACCTGCGCCCGCAGGCCGCGCAGGGTCGTCGACATCGCGGTGGGGTGGTGCGCGAAGTCGTCATAGACGGTGACGCCGCCGATCAGACCGCGCAGCTCCATGCGGCGTTTTACGCCGCGGAAGCGCCGCAGCGCGAGCACCGCACGCTCCGGCGCGACCCCGACGTGATGCGCGGCGCCGATCGCGGCGAGCGCGTTCATGACGTTGTGCATGCCGATCAGGGACCAATCGACACTGCCCACCGCGCGCCCGCCCTGCAACACGGTGAAGCGGCGGCCGGCGCCGTCCTCCGGAACCTCAGCGGTCCAGTGTGCCGCGCCCGTGCCGCCGTCCGCGGTATCCGGCGGCGTGAGTCGAAAGGATTCGATCGGGGTCCAGCATCCGGCCGCGAGAGTTTCGCGCAGATTGGCGTCATCGGCATTGACGAGCACCCGGCCCGAGGCCGGCACGGTGCGCAGCAGCTGGTTGAACTGCCAACGGATCGCCGCGAGGTCGGCGTAAATGTCGGCATGGTCGTACTCGAGGTTGTTGAGCACGGCGGTGCGCGGCCGGTAGTGGACGAATTTGGCACGCTTGTCGAAGAACGCCGTGTCGTACTCGTCGGCCTCGATGACGAACAGCTCGCTGCCACCGCCGCGTTCGACGCCGCCGAGCCGCGCGGTCGCGGTGAAGTTCGCGGCGACTCCGCCGATCAGGAATCCGGGCACTCGGCCCTCGTGCTCCAGAATCCAGGCCAGCATGCTCGTGGTCGTCGTCTTGCCGTGGGTACCCGCGACGGCGAGGACGTGCTTGCGGCCGAGTACGGCCTCCGCCAGCCACTGCGGCCCGGAGACGTACGGGATACCGCGATCGAGGAGCGCCTCGACCACCGGGACGCCGCGGCTCAAGGCATTGCCGACGATCACGACATCCGGCCGCGGGTCGAGTTGTGCCGCCTCGTAGCCCTGCACGAGTTCGATGCCCAGGGCTTCGAGTTGCGTACTCATCGGCGGATAGACGTCGCGATCCGATCCGGTCACCCGGAAGCCGGCCTCCTTTGCGATGGCGGCGATACCGCCCATGAAGGTGCCGCCGATGCCGAGGATGTGCACGTGCATGTGCTTTAAGTATCCGGCAACAGACGGTACTCGAGCAGCACCGAGCCGAGAAAATACGCGAGACTCACGACGATACCGACGCTCAAGCGCGAATCCAAGGCGGCCCGCCAGACGTTGGCACAGGCGAGCAAGTACCATACCACCCCGACGAGAAACAGGAATTTGAACGCGTCCGCGATCGGATCGTCCTTGCCGAGCGCGTGCATCAGCCAGCCGAGCGGATAGAAGAACGCTTCCGTGATCGCCGCGATGCCGAGCAGGGCGCTCGCGGTCTGGAGAAAACGCTGCCGATGACGCGCCACGACCAGCACGATCCACGTCCAGGCGATCGGCAGACCGACCGACAGCACGATCCGGACGAGCAGATGATCGACGCTCGGCGAGGGCAGCAGGGAGTCGAGCAATTCGAGCACGACGAGAATCGCCGCGATGATGCCCAGCAACAGCACCGATGCCGGCAGCTGCGCCGGCGACATGCGCCAGAGCGCGAGATCCCAGAACGCTTTTACGAGTCGCAGCATCGGTGATTTCGTTCATAATCGGTGGATACGACAACCCGCATTAGTGTACACGCGGACCAAACCAATGCCCGACGCGATTTGGATCGATCGAGACGATCAGCTGGCAGCCCTTGCCCGCCAGCTCGAACAGCAAACTTGGCTCGGGGTCGACACCGAATTCCTGCGCGAGCGCACCTTTTTTCCGAAGCTTTGCCTGCTGCAGATAGCGAGTGCGGATGGCATCTGGTGCATCGATGCGCTGAAACTCGACCTCGAAGTACTCGTACCGGTCATGACCCGGGCTGCGACGCGCAAGGTGATGCATGCCGCGCGGCAGGACTTGGAGGCCTTTTACCTGAACGTCAAACGCGTGATCTCGCCGGTTTTCGACACGCAGATCGCCGCCGGCTGCATCGGACTGAAACCGCAGATCGGTTATGCCGAGCTGGCGAAGTTGCTGATCGGGGTCACGCTCGCCAAGGGACAGACCCGTACCGACTGGTCGAAGCGACCTCTGAGTACGCAACAGCTCGAGTACGCCGCCGACGACGTGCTGCACCTCGGCGCAATCGCGCAGCGGCTGGGAACGAGACTGCGCGAGTTGGGGCGCGAACACTGGGTTCTCGAGGATTGCGCCGCGCTCGAGCAGCCCAAGCTCTACGAGCCGGACTCGAAGAAGGCCTGGCAGCGCTTGCGCGGCCTGCAACAGCTACCGCCCCGACCGCGCGCGCGCGCCAAGGCGCTCGCGGTATGGCGCGAGCAGATGGCGCGCGACCGCGATCTGCCCCGCGCCTGGATCTTGCCGGACGCGGCGATCTTCGAGTTGGCCGAGACGAATCCGGTCACGCAGGACGCACTGCGGGCGGTGCGCTCGCTGCCGCCGAACTACAACCAAGGCTTCGCCGCAGCCTTGCTGGAGGTGCTGGCCACCGAGTCAGGCTGCGAACCGTCCGACGCAAGCCCGGGACAGGAACAGCGGCCGACTGCGGAACAAAAGGCGCTCGCGCTGCGGCTGTGCGCGATCGTAGATGCCCGCGCCGCGGAACTCGGAGTGAGCGCCGAGATTCTGGCGCCGCGCGGCGAACTCAAGGGCCTGGCGATGGGCAAACCGCATTCGCATGCCGAGACCGGTTGGCGACGCACGGAGATCGGCGAGCGTCTACGAGCCGCCCTCAACTAAGGTTTCACGCGTGGGTTCTCGTCCGCGCGCGGCGGCGATGGCATTCTGGAGGCTGGCGAACACGACTTCTTGCGGTGCATCGGCATCGATGACTCGCAGCAGACCGTTCTCGCGGTAGTGCTCGATCAGTGGCTTGGTCTGCGCCTCGTATACCTCGAGCCGCTTGCCGATGACTTCCTCCCGATCATCCGGTCGCTGGATGAGGCGCGGCGAATCCCCGCACTTCTCGCAGTGCGGCTGTGCACCCGGTGCCGCGGTCAGGACGTTGAATACCCGGCCGCAATCTTGACAGATGCGCCGGCCCGTAAGCCGTTTGTAAAGCACGCCGAGATCGAGATTCAACAAGATGACGGCTTGCAAAGGCTTGGCGATGAGGCCGAGCAGCTCCGCCAATGAAGCCGCCTGCGCCAGGTTGCGCGGGTAGCCATCGAGAATGAAACCCTGGGCCGCGTCGGCTCGGTCCAAGCGCTCGCGGATCATACCGAGCACGATCGAATCGTCCACGAGGGTGCCCGCAGCGATCGCCGTTTTGGCGAGGCGGCCGAGTTCCGTCCCTTTGGCGACGGCTTCGCGCAACAAATCGCCGGTGGAAACCTGCGGCACGCCATAAGCCTTCACCAACAGCTGAGACTGCGTACCCTTGCCGGACCCGGGCGCGCCTAAGAGAACGATTCGCATAGTTATGGTTCGAGGTTGAAAGCGCGATACCGTACCTTCGCCCGCACCGGGCGTCAAACAGGGCATTTGTCTATATGCTCGGGAAGCCCCTATCGGCTATTCTCCGCGCCTTATGTCAACGGGGCATCTCATGAAAGCATCCAAACCCACGTCGCGGCGGCCCAAGAATGCCTTCTATGCGCAGTCCGGGGGCGTCTCGGCGGTCATCAACGCTTCGGCCTGCGGCGTCCTCGAAACCGCCCGCAAGCACGCCGACAAGATCGGCAAGGTATATGCCGGGCGGGACGGTATAGTCGGCGCCCTCACCGAGGACTTGATCGACACCAGTCGCGAGAGCGCCGCGGCAATTCACGCCTTGCGCCATACGCCGGGAGGCGCTTTTGGCTCGGCGCGCTACAAACTCGCCGGGATCGCCGAGAACCGCAAGCAATACGAACGCTTGATCGAAGTCTTCAAGGCCCATGACATCGGCTATTTCTTCTATAACGGCGGCAACGACTCGATGGATACCGCCCAGAAGGTATCCGAGATCGCGGCCTTGCTCGGCTACCCGCTGATCTGCATCGGCGTGCCGAAGACGGTGGACAACGATCTACCGGTCACCGACTGCTGCCCCGGCTTCGGTTCGGCCGCGAAGTACATCGCGGTTTCGACGCGCGAGGCGGCGCTCGACGTCGTTTCCATGGCGCGCACGTCGACCAAGGTTTTCGTGCTCGAGGTCATGGGTCGGCACGCGGGCTGGATTGCCGCGGCGGGCGGCCTCGCGGGCCAGAAGGCGGGCGACGCGCCGCATATCATTCTGTTTCCCGAAATCCCGCTCGAGCGCCCGAAGTTTCTCGCCAAGGTCAAGCGTTGCGTCGAGAAATACGGCTATTGCGTGATCGTGGTGTCGGAGGGCGTGCGCGATCCTGCAGGCAAGTTCCTGGCGGAGTCCGGCACGAAGGATGCATTCGGACATGCGCAACTCGGCGGCGTCGGACCCGTCGTCGCGCAGATGACCCAGGAGGCGCTCGGCTACAAGTTCCATTGGGCCGTCGCCGATTACCTGCAACGCTCGGCGCGGCACATCGCCTCGAAGGTCGACGTCGAACAGGCCTATGCCGTCGGCAAGGCGGCGGTGGAGTTCGCCATCAAGGGCAAGAATGCGGTGCTGCCCGTGATCGTGCGCAAGTCCGCCAAGCCTTACCGCTGGGGCATCGGCGAGGCGCCGCTCGCCGCGATCGCCAACACCGAGAAGAAGTTGCCGCGCCATTTCATCAGCGCCGACGGTTTCGGCATCACGGCGGCCTGTCGCGCCTACCTGTTGCCGCTGATCGGCGGCGAGGATTATCCGCCCTACCGGTCAGGGCTGCCCGCCTATGTGCGTCTCCAGTGTCGCAGCGTGCCGAAGAAGCTCAAGGGTCGCTTCGTGCTATGATTTTAAGGATTTCGGCCACAGCAGCCGCCCACGGAACGAGCGAAAAAGAGGCGGCCCGGCGAACTGGCGATAACGACGTTTTTCGGGAGATGGCACCATGACCCTCGACAATGCGCTCTGGCTCGCGATCGCGGCCGGCGTGGTGGCAATCGCCTTCGGTGCCTACTCGGTCACCTGGATCCTCGCTCAACCGGCCGGCAATGCGCGCATGCAGGAGATCGCTGCGGCGATTCAAGCCGGCGCGAAGGCTTATCTCAACCGCCAATATTCGACGATCGCCGTCGTCGGGCTCATCCTTTTCTTCGCCTTGGGGTTTTTTTTGGATTGGCCGACGGCCGGCGGATTCGCGCTCGGCGCGGTCCTCTCCGGGCTCGCCGGTTATATCGGCATGTTCATCTCCGTGCGCGCGAACGTGCGCACCGCGCAAGCCGCGCACGACGGCATCAACGCGGCGCTACAGGTGGCATTCCGCGGCGGCGCGATCACGGGCATGCTGGTCGTCGGTTTAGGATTGCTGGGGGTCGCCGGCTATTTCCTCGCCATGCGCCATTGGCTCGGGAACACCGACTCTGCGCTGCGCTCGCTCGTCGGCCTCGCGTTCGGCGGCTCCTTGATCTCGATCTTCGCCCGCTTGGGTGGCGGTATCTTCACCAAGGGCGCCGATGTCGGCGCGGATCTGGTCGGCAAGGTGGAAGCGGGAATTCCCGAGGACGATCCGCGCAATCCCGCGGTCATCGCCGACAACGTCGGCGACAACGTCGGCGACTGCGCCGGCATGGCCGCGGATCTGTTCGAAACCTATGCCGTGACGCTGGTCGCGACGATGCTGCTCGGCGGACTCGTCATGGTGGATCTCGGCGACGACGCGATCCTCTTTCCGCTTCTGCTCGGCGCGATCTCGATCGGGTCGTCGATCGTCGGCACGTTTTTCGTGGTCACCAAGCCGGGCGCGAAAATCATGAATGCGCTGTACAAGGGCGTCATCGTTTCCGGACTGATCTCGGCGGCGGCTTTCTACTTCGTCGCACACGCACTGATGGGCGGCCGGGCGCTCGCCTTGTGGCAATGCACGCTCGTCGGGCTCACCTTGACGGCCGCGATGATCGTGATCACCGAGTACTACACGGCGACCGAGTACGGGCC
>Ga0116231_10007466_pt1 | contig 19984 bp, 14 predicted proteins | sample S1TSphgellanicum_2_FD_89695 | JGI IMG/M metagenome (GOLD analysis project Ga0116231, IMG submission 89695) | Host-associated microbial communities from peat moss isolated from Minnesota, USA - S1T2_Fd - Sphagnum magellanicum MG | ecosystem: Host-associated > Plants > Peat moss > Unclassified...
AGTCTTTGCAAAGATGCTGCAAATTTGTGAGTTGTTACACGATAATAGGCAGTGGTTGGAAAACCTTCAAGTCTTACTTGCTGAACTTAGATTTCAGAATGAGTGATTTCTGGTGAACTTTAAGGGAAGTCAACTGAACTGGTGTTGCACCAACCAGCAAAGGTTAAGAAAGCACTACAAGGTTCGTTACAGCTGCCAATGTTGCAGGTGTATTCAAGGAAAATGGACCTCTCCAGTTCATCTGATGCTGGAAGTGTTTCCAGCCAATCTCAGTCTGTCCATTCTTTCAAGAGTCTTAGTCTTGGCATTCTGTTTTGGACAGTTTGAATGATTTATGTTCTGTTCCCATTTCCTTCGACTTTGAAACACCAGCATGTCCTTCATTGTTCATGGTTCTTGATTATTGAAAACCCTTGTGACATATGCCTAACACAAGAGACATGCAATATACTTTTCTGTCCTTTGGCAGGAGGATGTTGCTCGGCACATACAAGTGGAACAGGGTTGCTCACAAAATGATTCAATTGTGAGATTATCAAGACTTCTTCATGCATTGTATGGGGTCTGTGGGGATGAGCACAATAGGTTTGATGAAACTAAGCCTTTTTTCAGACATGGTTCTGATTTGCTTAGGTCACAATGGGAACAGGATGAGCACAAGAAGTAGCACTTGGAAAACTTTGGTAGTACAATGAGAAGATCATGGGCAACAAGCAATCTGGTGGGTGACAAAGAGGACAATTGGAATTTTTCTATAAAACCTTCTTGAACCTTTATGTTTAATTTGAGTTTTCTCAATTTTTACAAGAGCTGCAAAAGTGAGAGGAGGTTAGCCATTTAGAGACACACTGAGTAGATTTTGACAAGCATTGCTTTTCATTTTCTTGACAATGGCTTGATTGTTGAGGCCAAAAGCTTTTCAAAATTACATTGATTTATTTTTATTTTTTTTGCGAATTGATTTACAAACCTTTTTCATGTCCAATACCCTTGTTTTGGGTCAGTTTTGAAAAATGAAAAGTAAGGTTTGCAATAGTATAGTTTGTATGCATTGTGAATAGGTAGTTGAATCTCAACTAGAATGCACAGTTTCATATTGGATTGCACACAATGAAATTACACTCCATTTCTTGAGGGAAAAGGCAAATAGCCAAGAAATGAAACTCCAATTTTATTGAGCAAAGGAGTTGTGGGTAGACATGCTCACAAAAGGGTGAAGAACCAAAGCTGTAGTCTGCTCAATTGTTGTGTGAAGCAATTGGCATGAACAAGTCCACAGCCTACTAGTCTATGTTCCCAAACAGGGAGTGTCGCAATGTTAAGTGTGAACACAAACTTCCAGAAGACACTAACATTAGAACAATTCCCGATGTGACACAATGTTGTTTTTTCCTACCTAGGAACTTCAATCCTGAATTGTCACTAGCTTTTATGATCTTCAAGATATCTTGTCAAGGCCTGAAACTCCCATAGTCATGAACTTCTGAAAAAACAATAGAATTCTTAACACAAAGTGTGATGCTCCTCCAATTATGGAAACTCAGGAAGTGGAAGAAGAGGTTTGGAATGGCTGCCACACATATCAACATTGTAAACTTGCAATCAACAGGTGGGAAGTGTGAAAATCCAATTGTGTTTGTGTAGGTTAAGGTTACAAAGGTCACTCCATTTCTGTTCTTTGGGCATGTGGAGATCTCATACAAGACCTACACTTGCACAAAGATCAATATGGAGTAAAACAGGAACAAAATGGATTCGTATTTCAGAAAGCAAATGAGAATAAGCTGCATCCCTCCATCCACCTATGCTACATAATGTGCAAAACCACTATAGCAAGATCTCAATAAGCTCGGTTCAGAATATATGCCATAAGCTCAAAGCTGAAATAATTTCACATGCAGTTTGATTTGATCAGTCATGTCAATAGCTTCACAGGGCTCACTTCAGAAGTACAAGAGGGGCACAGGATTTGGAGTACAAGCATAGACAAGCTGAAGCTACTGCTAAAATCAATGGGAGCCTTAGTGCTGGAATTTCTATTTATTGACCATGACAAGGATGCTTATTTGCCCAATTCTGTTGCTCAAAGAAAACTGGACTGATTTAAAATAGGATGGGCATCTTTGCAGGCGGTATCCCCTGGTGCATTGGAGCATGGGTGTGTTAGCTTGAGGCACATCTGTGAGAGATGGACACAGAAACACAAATATTGGGTAGAAAACAGGCACTCGCTTCATTGCAAGGTAATGATTTGCACATTCCCTCAAGCTGAAGGAGCAGGGATACCAAATATTCAGCACTCTCCTGAAGCTTTTGGGAAGGTATGTACCCGCAAGCACTTGAAGCCACAGATCCACCAGATCCCATCTGAACTCTGAAGTTAGCCATGCTGGATCAAACAATTAGTGGGATGGCAATGACCAGCCCAGTGAAGCTTAATGTGACCAAATCACGGAGCATTGGAGTAGCTTCCGTGCATAGAGAAGAGACATTACTGACCACACTAGTGAAACCCAATGTCACCACTATTATAGAGCTCACCTTCAGAAAAAGCAGTAGCTACAATGCATAGGGAAAGAGACATTATTGACGACCTCAGTGGAGCCCAATGTCACCATCATTACAGGGTCAACCTTCAAGAAGGCAGGAATTACCATACATAGGGAAACAGAGGTCGCACCTACATCTAATCAACATGTCTGCATGAGCAATCCAAGACATCTGGAACTCAAATTTCAAATCCAAGCTGGTCAAGTTCAAGCTTCTGTATGAAGACTATCAGTGTGCTCGGAACTAGGAACTCATCTATTACTAAGTGGGACAGCTGTTGTTGACCTCCACTAGTATACACATTGATTTGTGCTTCCAATCCCTGAGCTGCATAGATTTCACAATTAATCAAATGTGTAGAATCTTGATACAATAGTGGTTACACATCCCATTGGAAGTTACACTTGTGGAAGATGATTCTGAAATAATCCCAAGAGCAAAGATCTGGTACTAAATGCTTGAAATCGATGGTTCCAGTATCCAAAATAGTGTGTGCTGTGAGTGTCTATAGCAAGCAGGCACAATCCTACCATTAAACCCCTTGGAAACTGCTTCATTCAAATTTCAGAAGAATCTGGAGATCAAAATACAGGTTAATGGCAACATGCTATTTTCCTGAAGTTCTTGAACTGGAACTTATGCACCATACAGAGTACACATACATGAAACTGTGTAATCCTGAGAACAGCAACAGAACAATAAAGAGATGCTACCCAGCCTGTGAGGAGCACCATCTCTATGTTCAATGTCATTTTCCTGAAGTTCTTGAAATGGAACTTATGCACCATACAGAGTAAACATACATGAAACCGTGTAAATCCTGACTTCAGCAACAGAACAATAAAGAGATGCTCCCCACCCTGTCAGGAGCACCATCTCTATGGTCAATGCCATTTCCCTGAAGTTCCTAAAATGGAGCTTATGCACCATACAGAGTACACATACATGGAACTGGAGCATCCTGAGATCAGCAACAGAATAATAAAGAGATGTTCCAAACCCTGTCAAGAGCATCATCTCCATGCTCAATGATGTTGTCTGATGATATGGCTGCAACAATGGAGACAAACTACGATGTCTATGAGGCAGCTTCTAAAATTCAACCAATCACGTCAATGGTGAGGACAAGAACAATCTATGCCATATAGGCACAGCAATTTTGCCACGGTTGTTCTGCAGAGATAAAAAGGGACCCACCTCATGGTTCAGCAAGTCTGTGGTATAGTGACTATACACGAGATGAAACTGGAGGACTTGGGGTTCTTCTGGAGCCAAGGAATGCCAATAAATCACTTGGAGCCTCCTGGTCGTCAAGGAAGAGATTGTCAGGCACTCGGAAAGCACCGTGAACTAAAGTGATGCCGATTCCTAGTAGTAGGGCAGACCTGATGAGTGATTCAAGGCCCGTGACCAGCGCCACCACAACCGAAACCAGACTGGTGATGAGAAGAAGCTCCGTTTCATTGAGTGTCATGCCGAATGCAACCACGGGATCCGTGCGCACGTAGTAGAGGTAAGTCCATCCGCTAAGCAAAAGACAGAACAGGACGAGGTAGCTTGGATTCAGTATCAACCTAACCGCAACCACGGCTAGTATGATCATGCCGTAGTTGACAATGAAATGTCTCCAATTCTTCCAGATGCGACCCACTGCATCACTTGCCGATTCAGGCATGCTGAATGCTGATGGATCTGACATCTCTGCCCATGGTCGTCTCTTCTCGAGGGCAAATCGGATGGAATCATAACCACGTGACACGATTTCGCCAGCCGTCGCAACGGCGGGAGGAGCCACTCCCGGAACCCCCGAAGAGTCGCTCGCAGCCGGACTCATCCCCATAAAAGAAACGAAGACAAGCAGAAAGACGTCCTCTCACATACTCCAAACACAACCAGCAGCAAAATCTGGAACTAAAAATCCTTTCACAATCATCACCGAGTGCGGCCACTTCCGACTGCTGCCTGCGAGCACCCAAAAACAGAAAAACCCAAAAAATTTGAAATTGTTTCTGGAATGGTCCATGGAATTTCTGAAGAAATGATCATCAATTTTTTTTAACCTCTTCCTCTGGATGATTGCCACTTAAGCTCCATAAGAAATTTCCATAAAAGTGATTGGGCACTGGGGACCACCTAATTTTATGTTTTTTGAACCAATAGCTACCCATTCATTGTTTGTTTGTTGGCTTTTGTTTTGTGTGTTTTTATGTTTTTTGTGTGTAATGGGGTTTCCCAACACAATAAGCAAAGCAAACATGAAGGAAAGCATAAAACAAAGCAAAGGGAAAGGGGAGCTTGGAGGAATGTAGGAGGTGGTTGTTGTTGTTGTGGTGGTGGTGGGGATGTGATGATGTTTTTTTTTTTTTTTGTAATGGCACAAGATATATGCTAGTTCTTCTTTTACAATTATGAATCAGATTTGGCCAAGTTCTTATTATTAGAGTGCTCTTGTGGAGTTTTTTTTGTTAGTGTTGTATTGTATATTTGAATCTCTATCATATATTTCTTAGAAGGGTCATGTATTGTCCATTAAAAAGAATGTCCCATTACTTTATGCTCCACAAGGGTTGTGTTTTATAGTATATACACTTTTGTTGTTTTTGTAATTTGGAACACAAATAGAAAATTCAAACAATGGACATTTCTCTCTAATTTTCCATGGTTATGTTGTGATCCTTTTATGCGTCCAAGTCAATTTAGCTTTTAGATGATCATAAAATGGGTATGCTATGTCCATCTCGTGATTGAAAAAGGACCAAGAACAAGACTATCAACTATTCTTGCAAAAAATGAGAACATTACTTGTTTGTCCACAGCTTTGTCAAGGTGCCTTTCCATTGCCATGAGAAACATCAATTTCTGGATTTTAAACGAGTGATACAAAATCGCTCGGTTTAAGAAACAAGAAGATACATTTTTTTTTGTATTAGAATTGAATTGAGGACAGGTTTCTTGGAGTTCACTAATTTAAATCTAGGGTTGGCTTTGCTTCTTACAAAGGTTTTGTAGAGATTGTGTTCTATACACACAAATCTAACCACCCCAAGTCCTTACCAAATTTGAGTAGCTCCAATTCCACTGGGGTGAAAGTAGGAACTTAGCTGAAACTTTGGCCAAGGACCTACTTCTCTTGAATCATAGTTGGAGGGTGTTGTCACTAGAAAGGGTGAAGTTTCCCTTTGTTGGTTGAATTTGATGTTGACAACTAGTGTTGGGTAGTTCACCATCAAATGAAAACTAACACAAGAAGGAATTGTGGGTTTTGCAACTATTCAAATTTAAAAAATTAGTGAAATTGAATAAAAATTGATTAATATGCAATTTGAATGGTTTTAGTAAAAATTAATTACTTTTAATGAATTTTTAAAAAATAATTTTGTACAATCACATGTTGCACTAAGTAATTTTTAATTAAAAAATTCTGACATAAATATTACCAAGTTCCAACTTAATATGATGTGGATTAAAATGTCACATCACCATACAATCAAAAAAAATTTGGGTCATGGAGCCATGGATTGTATTTTTTCATGGTATGTCATGACAATAATACATGCCATGAAAAATAAAACATTTTTAAAAAAAATAATTAATTTTTGTTTCAAGTTTTGTCAACAAAAAATTTTGGTTTCATTCATCGCCATCATATGTACATGTTTATATGCTATATTTGTATATGGTGCATCAATGTATATACATGTTATATATATTAGTGCACACATCCATCAAAATTTGAACCAAAACCTCATGGAGTTGTATCAAGGTTTTAATCACCAAATCACTTCAAGCTTTAATAACATATTATTATTATTATTATGTTTGACATGAGATTATTTTAAAATTTTAAACTTTGACATAATTTTTTAAAATATATATTATTCAAAATACTAGAAATAAAAACATAATCTTGAAACTTATTCAATAATATATTACAAATTTATAATTTATAAAAATTAAAAAGCAACTTAAAATAACATGTTATGAACAAATCTACAAATTCATGATTTTTTAAGATTTAAATTGTTGTAATTTTTTTATAAATGTGATTAAATTGAATGTGAATTCAAAGATGCCTTCATTAAGTGTTCAACAATGTTATTTTCATTATGTAAAATTTATGTTCATTTTTTAAGGAATTGCAAATTTTTAATCTTTCAATACGATTATGTACAACGGGTTTTTTTTCTTCATTTTTAGAATGTTTCTTCAAATGACAATCATCCATAAAATGATTTAGTCACATTTGGCTGTAAACTAGTTCTTTGAGTTCTTTGTTTAAATCTTTCATTAGTATGACTACCTACTATAACCAATTTATAACTTATTGTAAAAATTTGACGATATATGTTTTTTCAAAAAAATCTTTTGTTGATGTTGTTGCCCCCTTAAATTGGCAAAAATTAGCTATAACAAGGGTTCAAGGTGCCAAGTAAGCCAATTGAATAAGGTGCCAAGTGAGCCCAATAACATAATTGCCTTAACAAGCTTGCCTTGTCCCTTACCCAACATAATAATGGGCAAGGATGAGGCCATTCCATGATGTTAGGGTGTGGCATGTCAAATTCAATAATATAAAAAAAAAATCTATGTTCAACAGACTATTTTATTTTATTTTTCATCAATATAATCGGTGTATGTTCGTCACCAGAAGATTATGTCACATAATGTGTCAAGAAAATGACATAATCTGTCACACCAGACATTAATGTGCAGGGGATGGGCTGTTCTAGAATCTGAATCCGATACCATGGAAGCACCTTACATAATTGTAAGGTGCCTTGGAGGCTAAGAGGAAGGTTATGCATTGTAATGTGCCTCCAACACCAAAGAAAAATTAGATCACATCCTCTTCATGCCTCTGTTACAGATTCGTAAGATGCCTTCGAGGCGAAGAGGAAGGTTATGAATCATAATGTGCCTGCAAACTGTTGGAATCCTGTTATGACCTAGTTGTGGATGAACCATGACAGAGTTACCACCTCAGTTTCACCTTGATAACCTTTCCTGTAAACCCTCCTACTTCCCCCCTCGCACTATCTAGGTAACTAGGTACCTATGTAAGTGGGTAATAAGTATTGTAGGCAAATAGGTAGGGAATGTAAGTGTTTACCATGTAAGTAGGTAGGTAGGTAGGTACAGAACTTGGTGGTTACTAAGTAGATCAATAGTCAATACATGTGGATGGTAGTTAGATAGCTAACCACTGTGGTTAGCCATGGTACATGAACATAATGAAAAAGTGTTTCATGTCCACATACCATCCATCTTTAATGGTGCCTAGAGGGTTGTTGGTTCACCCTGGCCAAGAAATCACCAAACCTCTTCACCCTTCTTTAAGCAACCTTCATTAAACAGAAGAAGATTTCTACCTACCCTACTAGGTCTTGGAATTTCTTATGGCCCAATTGAATTGGACTGATTATGAGACTTGGCATTCACCAGTGCATCATCCATCTGAAACCCATTATAACTAAACCTTAGTTGCCAAGTTTAGTTAAACCCTCCTATGTCCACTTCACACTACCTAGGTAACTAGAACTACTCACTTAAGTGGGTTAGTAAAGGTTCGTTCACACTTGGTGTTAAGGACTCTAGTGTTGGGTCCCCTAACACCATGCTTGCCATTTAGGACTTAAACCTAGTGACCATGAAAATTTTATGTTAATTTAACATTCATTTAACATTAAGTTATTGATCATTTACCATTGGGTGCCACCTAGGATGCCACCTAGATTTTCATTTAATCATTGATTTAACATGAAGTGTGAATGAACCATTTCTATCATAAGCAACTAGGTAAGAAATAATAGTGGTTAGTATGTAAAGATAATTAAGTTAGGCACTAAATTAGATAAAAAAATAGAATAAAAGATTGATGCCGGAATCATCATAGGGGAGACAAAAAGGGAAGGCCAAAGAAAGGCCAAAAGACGAAAAGCTCACAAGAACCAAAAAAAATGGAAGAAAACTAGTCCTTCCTGTGATAGGAAGTTATTTCACCCATGGCCCCTCTAATGTCACCTGCATGCAAAGCATGAGATCTAATAATAATGGGAGGTTTATAACACGCATCACCCACTAATGTAATTTTTCTTTCTATAACAAAGGCTAAAATGCATTGAAGGGCAATACTAACACACTATTTAAAAAATTGAATGCAAAAAAATAGATAAATGACCTCATGATTATCTATCATGGAAAAGACGAGCACACTCTTTGATGAAATAATCCATATCACATTTGGGTGTGTCATGCACCTCCATGGCCATCAAAACAAAATGGTGCCCTTCATGAAACCTTTTATACTTATAGATTTTAGCAATGGTGTTAAGTTCCCCAATTGCACTTACTGGTCGAGTAATGACACTTGAAACCACCATCTTTCACGTTGGGTTAATAACCACCACATTGGTAATAAAGACCTGGTCCTCTTGGGTCATGCAAAAATCAGTTTGTAATGAAATTCTTAACATAAGGGCGTACCACCACTCTTTCCATACATCATGCCCACTCTTTTGAACGAGGACATACATGACATCTCAAATGACGTCATGTGTGGCTATTTGTTGACCTCCAAATGGGCAACGAACTAAATGTGTGCCAGATGCATCTAGCCTGTGTCCACATTCACATGTGAAAAAACTAAATGTTAAAGGTTAAATCAAACCAAAACGAAAATGCAATGTTGTGGTGAAAATAGAGTGTGTAATGCGAAACAAATAGATAAATGGCCTAACAACCAACCATAGCCTTGCCCCCTTACCTAAACAAAAATGAATGCAAGCTTTGGATGCCGAGAAAATGGCATCATCCTCCGAGATAAATTTAAAGGATGTGTCATGGTTGAAGTCCATCAAAGATGCCTATAGACTTAGGGCATCAATAATTGCCAGATTTTCAAAAGAAAGATGCATATCTTTAGCTACAGGAGGAAGGCCATTTCATGTTACACATAAGCGAGACTAAAGCAAATGGGGGCCCTCTTCAATTTGAGAAACATATTTCTCCAAAATGGGTCTATCAGAAATACGAAACGTAGAGCACAAATATGGAGCCACCAAAGCCTAGCTCCCTAAAAAAACAAACAAGGCACAATCCTTCATAAAGAGAAAGCCTATACCACCAAAGGATATCAATAGTTGAACCTAACGCCTCACTAAGGGGTGTTGAAAAGACTCCCATGATCTTGGACCCATAATGTTCCCACATATTTACATAATTGTTTTGTCAAAACTTGTCCAAAAAGACATGAAGGAAGAAGAAGTTAAAAGACTATTTGTGTGAGATTAGAAGGTCGATGAACTACAAATGAGAACAAAATGCCCAAAACAACTTGGGCGTTTCCCAGGAAAGGAAGATCATCAATATGCGTCATGTTTTGGAATAAAGCTTCATCCAAAAAATGTATGACAAAGTCCTAAGAACCCACTAGCACACCCAAAATGTGTAAACCATCTATGACCAAGGTGCAACCTTGAGAAATATTTATGCCTAGAGAGATCTTGATGGATTCCAAAGCTTACATTTTGACACCTTGACCCTAAGCCCAACAAGGGCTAATTGGGTTGAAAGGTGATTAAAAGCGTGGGTAATCTCATTCAAAGGTCCCATAATGTGGGTATTATCCACTAAGGATGGAAAAACGCAATTGGGGGCTTGCATGATAGTTTTTCAAAAAGCTTGATAATGGGCCAAAGCAAATAAAAGATCTCCTAGGGGGCCACACCCTACTTCATGCCTAAAAATGATTCAATAATGGTGACCCCCTCCACATGTCGCCTGTGCTGGAAGTAAAGAAAAAAATGAACGTCATAAAATAACTTGGTGAAAGGGACAATGCTTGCTAAAGACCCCTCAACATCACACAGCTCTCTAAAAATAATAGTTCAAAAAACATTATTAAAAGCATTTTCAACATCAACTTGCATCATGGCCCAATTAAGGTGTAGGTTGAAAAGGGTTCCGATGCCAAAAAGGATGGCTTCACAACCTCCATGGGTTGAAACTTTAAACTAGCGAAAAGATAGGTGCCCTTAAAACGACCCTTGAAGCTGTAATACAATGGAACAACTAATAAGTTGAAGAAACACTTGGCCCACGATAATAGGACAAAAACCACTAGTGTCCTTCGCCATTACCAACAATCTACTAGCCCCCAACACTAGGGCCATACCTAGGGATATCCCCATGAGTAATAGTAGCCACAACTTGGAATAATTTTGAAAACCCTGAGGATGGGTCCTCAAGTATGAACCATCCTGAAAGATGTTTGTATATCATCCCAGAAAGCCCACATGAAAACAAATGGGGAGTAATGGCTAAGAATCCTATCTAGGACAACAATGTGTTTAAGTTGATAATCAAAATAAGTGGAAAGACAAGGTTTGAAGGAAGGGGGTGCAACTAGTGCAGGGCAACAACAATGTCCTCCAAAAAAATAGTTAGTGTCATAGGCTGGATAGTTCTAGTAGTGTGATTGTACTCACCGGCTCTCCCCAAAAATAAACATCGGCGAAGATGAATGGTTGAAAAGTTTTCCCATGAATGGAGAGAATGGGGTGCATAAGAAGCACATGAAGACTACTTCTAAAAAAATGACTAGTCACCTACCAAAAACTTCTTGAAATGAACAAAAACCTTTCATTGATTTGAACAACCACCTTGAATATAGAGCAAACACCAACGTGACAATAAAAAGAATAAATACCATGATAATTCATCCATTGAGTTTCGGACAATTCAATCAAGGGGTAAGCGAAAAGCTTACATAACTTCATCTTGGATGGTTCAAAAGATCCTATGAAACAAACAAGGGTACGCAAAACAAAATTCAAACAACCTTAAAATAATGTTAGATTGAGCCCAAAACCAACCCCAAAAAGCAAAAATAATAAAACTAAAGAAAAACACAAGAAGGGAAAACAACTGCAAAAAAAACAACTTGATTAACATGGGAACAATGCTAGTAAGAGAATGAGCACTCTTAACATGTCTCAAGAAGTCACTTCAAGTGAAAAGACCAAAACAATGGGAACAAGGGATATTTCGAACTAATGGAGGACACCAAGAGGGAGTCAAGAGGGAGTCATCAGGAGAAAAAAAAAGAAAGTTCCAACGAAGCAAAACCCCAAGCAATCCGTCCCTCCCCCCCCCAAAGCGCAGGTTAGGCACTTGGTGGCTAAAACTAGGTAGGTAGGATTGATGTGAACGGTCAATAGATAGGTCACCACAATGGTTAGTTAGTTTTAGGACAGGAATACAATTTTTATAAAAAATGTTTTCTGTCCACATAACATCCATCCATGGCGCCCTGGTAGGTGGCAAGTTCACTCTGGCCCCATTGGGCCATCCATTGAAATCCATCCTCAAACTAGAATACATACACAAAGATGAGAATAAAAAAAGGGACGGTGTTGGGGGTTGGGCCGGTACTGCTCGCGTGCACACACATCCCCACCCAAAGCGCAGCATCCTACGGTGACGAGCTACCCCTTCCGCCTTGCCAAGCATCACAGCCGTCTACAGTACCCCGAAACCCCAGCCCGCATTGCACGAAGTGGTAGATAAGAACGCCCGTGTGACCACGGATTCCACCACAGCTTTTTTCGTGTCTGTGCTGATTCCTCTTCGCAAATCTAGGTCTTCCCGAATGGCCCATACTTGCAGGCTGGTGCACTCTGCAACGGCAACGGGATCCATCTGCGCGAGGAGTAGCAGCAGGTCCAAGAGTAGTAGTGTTGTGGTGGTTGCATCTTGTCCTAAGTTTGTTGGATTGCGGCGTCTTGATAACGGTATCAAGAGTGGCAGTGAGGTTTTGGGGGCTGTTTCTTCTTCTTCTTCTGCTTCTTCTTCTAGAGGAATCGTGAGCATGGGTGGATCTGGGAAGTTCTTCGTGGGTGGAAACTGGAAGTGTAATGGCAACTCCGAGTCTATCAAGAAGTTGGTAGATGATCTGAACAGTGCGAAGCTGGAAGATGATGTGGATGTGGTAGTCGCACCTCCGTTTGTTTACATCCCGCAGGTGGTGAGTACTTTGACGAAGCGGATCGATGTCGCGGGGCAGAATAGTTGGACTGGGAAAGGGGGAGCTTTCACCGGGGAGATCAGTGCTGATATGTTGGCGGATGTGGGTTCTAAGTGGGTTATCTTGGGTCACTCGGAGCGCAGACATATCCTCGGGGAAAGTAGCGATACCATCGGCAAGAAGAGTGCGTATGCGGCGACTAAGGACTTGGGAATCATCGCTTGTGTAGGAGAGAAGCTTGAGGAGCGTGAATCGGGTCGTACCTTGGATGTGGTTTCCGATCAGTTGCAAGCATTTGCTGATTCTCTTCCGGACTGGTCCAACGTGGTTATTGCTTATGAGCCGGTGTGGGCAATTGGAACGGGCAAAGTGGCAACACCTGAACAAGCTCAGGAGGTTCATGCTGCCATTCGCAAATGGCTGAGCGAGAAAGTCTCCCCTGAAGTGGCATCCAAGACTCGCATCATCTACGGGGGTTCTGTCAACGGGCCCAACAGTTCGGAGCTTGCCAAGCGTGAAGACATCGACGGCTTCCTCGTAGGAGGTGCTTCCTTGAAGGGACCGGAGTTTGCCACCATTGTCAACTCTGTCACGTCCAAGAAGAAGGTTGCTGCATAAGGCTTTCGTTGATGAACTTTACTAGATATCCTTAGCTAGCCTAACCTACCACCGCTTTCAGAGTGTGGCCAGAGCTTCTATGCATGTGAGAGGTAACGCCAAGATGCTGCTACCAGATGCTGCGAACAATGGCCGTTGTTGGTCTCCGGTCCTGTTCATAGTCGATGTACACATTTGTCGCATTTGCCTTCCGCTAATAAAGAAGCACGACACTCAAGTTTCTTGTGTCTCTGATGATGCAATTAGACATTGAAACCTGTGCATTCACTCTCACGATGCGGGTGTCCCTTCCCATGTGCACATCTTATACAGCTCCTTTCCAGGGTACATCCGTCAGCCATCATTTGCTTTTGTATCACCCTGTCTGTTTTGGGTGCATTCTCAGGTGCAGATCTGAAGGATCCAAATGCTCTGTGTGGGTTTGGATCCAAAGCTGGGTTTTACCAGATTTGAGGTTGCAAGGTTTTCCTCCTCCCTTCTGCATTTGCAGTGCACAGGGGGAACTCCTGGGTAGATAGAGTTTGTGAAGTTCCAGCAAAGTCAAAGAGTTATCCCAAAGCTTAAGGTAATCTCACACAGGTCTGTTCCTTATGGTTCAATGGAGCACCATGTTTCGAGTGGATCTAAATCTTTGTGTGGCTGGAACAAGTCATTTGTCATGCTGAGTCAAGATACCATCACATTAATGTGTAGCATTTCTTTACCCCTGCAATTTTCTGTTGCATGCTGGGTCAGCAAGGACTGCTCACTTTTCACCCTGACGATCTCCTTGATGATCTCCAATACTGCAGATAGATGCTCAACTAGCGACCAACTGCGGCTGACAGGGATTGCCTGAAGGTTTGACTATTAGGAGAGATTAGCATGAGAGTTGAACTGGGCATGCTTGCTAATTTTCCAGGCAACAATTGCACAAATAATCTGTGCCTTGGCCCCACCACATCCTTGGGGTCTGGACACACTTGAAACAATGAGGTTTGAAGAGGGTCCTGGAGTAGCTAATGCTACATCTTTTGATGTATCCTGCTGTCTCTGTACTAAATTTAGGGTAAGACCATGGATCCTGCTACTTTCATCTTGTGCAACTTACTTCACATCTTTGTCTTTTTCTTGATGGCTTCAAATAGATCTAGCCTGATTGGTGCATACCTTAAGGTCACTATGGGGCAGACTGTTCATCATCTGCCAACATCATTCTCATTTTTTTGGCTCCCATGAACTCCACAAAATAGCCTCCTGTTGTTATTATACAGCTTCAATAAAATGTTGGGTGTCACAGCTGTAATTTATTTCCGACAGTGTTGGGTGAAAGAGGCCCCCTTGCATGTGGAATCCTGAACATACCCTAAATCCTGATGGGAGTTTTGATTTTCGCTGTGAATTTATTGCATACTTATTTATTTATTTACATGCTTATTTGATATGACAGAGAGTTTGCCTAGTATGGATGGCAAGCTTTTGAATTTTTGTGCCTAGTTTTGATATGAGCAATCTTACTCTGTTTCTCAGGTTGTGAGCAGGTTGCAAAGTTGGAGCCTAAGTCCAACTATGCAAAGATTCAATTTTGTGATCAGCAGGTGCATTTTGCAAGTCTGCAGTTTGGGTGTCAGAACTGTGAGATGCAAGTTTTTAAGAAACTCTCAATTGCTAAGCTTTCAGCTGCTTGCTTTCTGGTAATGATGATTCCACACTTGACCACCATAAACTTGGAAACAGGATTACGTAACTGTGTAACTATTTTACAAGGGCCCAAGGAACAGAACTTTGTTGCATATGGTGCTATACACTATTGACATATCTAACCGCTGGATGAAATGCTCAAAGTCCTATCTGCTGGGCAAGATGGTCAAGTCCTAACCACTGGGCTACTTACTTGCTAGGTGCTTCTTCAAGACCGTGTTATCCATGAAGCTCATTCTCCTATTGTGCTTTTCCAATTGCAGGCACCACCCAGCCTTCAGAATTCCAAGTAAACCCATTTATTGACTTCAGACAAATGCAGTAGTGTCAGGGCAGTTTCTTCTTTGTAAACCATAGCCATGGGTATATCCACATTCAATTTGCAGTGTCAAGGGATTGATAAAAAGGACAATCTGCTCTCCCCATTTTCTTACAAGTTGTAGCAACTGTCTGACCTTATGGAACAGCAAAATCAGTACTATTGTTGCAGGTTCTGAACCGCAACAACTCCTTCAAACTAATCCGTCAACTTCCTTTAATGGTATAAAACACAATTATAGAGCCAAATTTCAGGAAGAAACCTGAAGAATTGGGCGAAGAAATGCTCTTGGAATGCTGAATCCCGAGTCATCTCAACAATGGATACATGCTGTTGTGCCATGCACAACAGCCTCATAAGTGGTAAAGACGCAGCAATTCAGAAATGAACTTACCCGTAGGGTTTTTTGTGTGCTCTGTCCTCACTTATAGGAGTTCTGGACAGCAGGACTACTGCAGGTTCTACTACTGTGCACTGAATAATAACAAGGTCAGCATAGGAATGGTATCGGCTGAACTCTGACCTGAATTGGAACAGAGAACAAATGGTCTACTATCTGAGGAAGTAGAGAATGATGAGAGTGACTATGCAAGCATTGACGATGAGGACAGGGCAGATGTAATTAGCGTAGCATCTAGTCTCCGCCTTTACCCACTCCCAGTACTCTTCCCATGTCATCACTCTCTCTGCACCAATTTTCTCCTCCTCCTCCTCCTCCTCCGCAGCTACAACTCCTTTCTCTTCATCCTCAACTACCAGTGATGCTGGTTTCTGGAACCCAAGGTAACCTTGCTCTTCATAAAATTGCAGATGCTTCTTGTACCCATTTTCTCCTTGATTCTTCTCCAAATGCTTGTGATACCCACTGTCCCCTTGATTCTCCTTTTCCTCCTCCTCACCAGCATTTGGAGGTAGTAATTTGTGGGTTTCCTGCTCCACTGCTATGACACCTTGCTCCTCATCTCCTTCCTGCTGATCTTTCCCTAGCAAAGGCTCATGGATATCTCTTGTGTCCTGCAGCTTCTGATCAGCCATTCTGGCTTGCAAAGCCCCAAAGCCCCAAAACCCAAAAACAAAACAAAAAAAAACAGAAGCAGAAAACAGAACTAGATATGTCGCTCCCAAGAAGAAAATATCCCTATGTGTTTTGCCTCTGCTTGAATGGGAAAAGCTTTCAGATAAGTTGTATTGTTGTGACTCAAAACCCTAAACCCATCATTTATTTCTTTGTGATCTGATGCATCGAAGCATGCAAGGACTCAACAGAGTGTGCAAGGAGCCTTATAGATGGTCGCCAGTATGGCTATATCACAAAATTGAAAGGAAAAAACTTCTAATTTCGCGATTTGCAAATGTTTGAATGGAGACATTTTTGCAGCAAATCTCGAGCAACACGATTCGCTCTTCTCTTTCTGACACGCGACACACTACGACTTCCCCACATCTCCCATTTCCTCAGTCTCCCAATATTCTCCGTTTGTGCATGTAAAGTAGCATTTAGGCACCTACTACTCTTTAGACTCTCTAGAATTGCAGTGTCTTTTACGTGGCAGAATCAGCCAAGTCCCAATCAGGCTGTTGCCCGTTGTCCAAGATCATCAAGAAAGGGCTTCCTATATACCTACCCACTAGTCTGCGGAAATTCTGGTTCTTTTCTGTATGAGGTTATGGTCATTATTGGATGTAATTAGCACTCCAGAGAGATCCTCCCACATAGTTGGCAACTTTGTAGACTAATTGCCGGATCTTGTGAAAGGGCAATTGAGGTATAAGAAGCTAAGATGCGAAGCTGGAAACAATGTGTTCATGCACACTTTGCAAAATGTTTTACTAAAAACAATCTACTTCTCTTTCTCATAGCTATTCAAATGGAAGGATGCAAGCCTGATCTATTTGGAGGTAACATGTCGTGAGCCCACCTAAGGTGAGCTTGGAATAAAAGTGGACCTGAATTGTTAATCCTTATGGCCCCCAACAAAAATGAACAATGGTCTTGCAAAAATCTCGATGTGATAATTGGGGTCATAAGTCTCCAACTCTCCAAGTAGGTTGTTGGGGGTGATAACTGTGATAAAAACAAGATCTATCCCACCTCTAGAAATGGGAAGAGAAGCTTGCTAATGAACTTAAAGAGCCTCATTAAAAGAAAATTTATTTTTTACAATTTATTTTATGTAACTAAAGGTGTTATATGTAACTAGAAAATAGTTGCATACAACATTTTTAAGTTGTATATGAAACTTTTAATTGCATAAGACAAGTTACAAAAGATGAGTTTTTTTAGTAGTGCTTGCAAACATTCCAAAGAACCTAGTTCTAAAAGTTTCTCAAATTCGCAAATGAAGGTCGAATTAAAAGAAGCTAGTTGGCCCAAGTGTTACCATGTTCTCAACTGATTTTTCCTTCCAAAATATGGTTTTTGAAATTTATTTGAATTTTCAGCAACAGAAATCACTTGAAAATCAATATCTCCCATATTCTGAATCCAAATCTTACCAAATAAACTCCATTCAATCCTGCTCATCAAGATCTTTCCAAGAACACCAGAGGCACATTCCAATGCTTCCAAAATTTTCAGCTACAATTGAATTTAATTTTTAGTAAAAAAATGATTCAATATTCAACAAATTTTTGCACTGCTAGTCCAAAGGCCATGAAACCAAGCTGATGCACCCCTTCTCCTTGGGAGCTTTCCAAAGAGACCAAGAACACAATCTGAAGCATCCCAGCTCAGTAGATCTCATCAGTACAAAACAAAACAAACTACATTCCTTCATAGAGAGATGTTTTCCTACAATTCCTCATTGGTTGAGGATAATTTTTGTTTTCAACTATGTTCATCATTTATCTTGGCTAAGGCCAATGGCATGGTTATGAATTGCAAGGACATAATTACATGTCACCTTACATGGTGCAAGGTCCTTTAAAATCAAATGGGACGGAGTAAACATAATATGTCATCACAAATAACTTTTAAAAAAGGATTTTCAAAAAATGACTTATTAGTGTTGTAAAAACATATCAGATAAAAATTTTATATAACATTTTAAAAACTTCAGTCGACAAGGTGAAGGTATCATAGTAGGTGTTGGTTCATTATGGCCATGTTGTTTTTACTTTCGACATATCATAGTTTTTAATCTAGTTTAACAATTAAATGTCAACTTCTTTTTTTTTTGAATTTTAGTTTAACAATTAAAATTGTAATCTATGAAATTTTCAACCTGATATATTATGCCAAAATAAAAATATTTGGCAATCACAATCAAACATTGCACTTAATAAACTTATCCAAAAAACATGCATACAATGAGGACCCAAATTGGATTTTGCAATAAATTTAGTGATAAAACTAGTTTAGTCTCATGTCTTAGATTTCTTACACTATTGTATAACTTCACTCCTATGAAGTTTCATTGTTGCATTTGATTATTCGAATTCTATGCAATCAATGTGTAATCATGATACATCCATGAAGACATTTGATAATTAGTTTTAGTAATTTCAGTAAATTGTTTTGACTTTGCAAATAATTTGAAAAAAGGGGACAAATTAGGTCAAATGAAGGATCAAACCTAGATTCTTCTCCAATGATTTTACCGATATTTCCATTGTTCATGAAAAAATCTTATAAAAACAGAAAGAAAGTACAATATGAATTTTTCTTCTCATCACAATTCTTTGTTGCAAGCAACAAGGATTCCACTTTATCCAGGAATCGAAGTGAGTTGCAGTTGTTGACATTGGAGTTGATGTTAATCACATATGTTTTCTATGTTAACTACAGGCAGATAAGCGACTAGTAGATCACATACCCATTAGATAATAAATAATGAAAACATAGAAAACCATAAGCCTGAAATACAACATACACAAGTGTCTAGAGTTCCCGAAATTTCCCAACATCAATGGACAAATGATTTGAAAAACTTTCAACATTTATGGTAGGCAATTTCTTTTAAAATCAACATTTAAAAAATTAATATAATCATCCCCAAACTTGAAAAGCAACTTCAGTACTCCCTCAAAAAAACCAGCCCTTTTGCATATGCAACAAGGGTAAAAGTTGAATGAAAAACAAAAAGAGCTGTTCGCTGAACAATTTCCAAACATAACATGTTTCCAATGATTTGTGAACAGATGGGTGCTGGGTCATGTAATCACGTGTATGAGATGCCCAAAGTGAACAAGCATCTTCACTGGTACCTTTACCTGCTTGAGTGAGGCTTCTTATTGACTTTGTTTAACCAAAGAATTCTTCAATGTTGCACAGGAGAAGGGTCTATTTTTATATCATTTGGAAACCTGAGATACCCTCTTCTCCAGCCTCATGATATGTATACCTCAATATGCTACATGCAATAGATGCTTCTCTAATGTAAAGAAACAGAACTGTTTTCCCACTATTTCAGAATCCTTCTAGCCTCTGGCACCCATTTATGCTTTGCTTTAAAGGTGTAAGATCCTTCCCACTCTTAAGGGAGTAGGTGTAGAAACCCTTCCCACTTACACCTCATGAATTACACATGTTTAAAGATATGATAATGTTGTGGTAGTGCTGTATAATGGGTTAACCCCACATATTGGGGGAGATTTTCCAAACATGGGGCCAAACTCAGCCTTTTCCTAAGCCTCTTATTTTAGGAATGCCCTTCCCCCACCCCCCACCATCTTTCTTTCTTTCTTTTAATTTAACGTCAATACTCGGACCAGAGAGATCCATTTGACGACAATTACAAAGTTGACTTGATCAAAACACTCCTGTTGTCTAGGCAAGAAACTAAGTACAAAGC
>Ga0116231_10007467_pt1 | contig 19984 bp, 17 predicted proteins | sample S1TSphgellanicum_2_FD_89695 | JGI IMG/M metagenome (GOLD analysis project Ga0116231, IMG submission 89695) | Host-associated microbial communities from peat moss isolated from Minnesota, USA - S1T2_Fd - Sphagnum magellanicum MG | ecosystem: Host-associated > Plants > Peat moss > Unclassified...
ATATGCACATCGCCATTGCCGAGGCCTTGGACGCCGCCCGGCAGTTTCTCGTCTGTCATCGCGGCGATCGCGAGGTTCCGGCGTTCTTTGTCGATCCCGTCTAGCGAGACATCCCAGGAACGCCTCATGGGCCTGCCGGCAGCACGATGAAATTGCGACTCCGTGATTTTGCCCGGCGGCGAATGCGGGACGCCCGCTTCCGGCTCGTCAATCCCGCACGCTATGCCTTGGATGTCGCCGCGACAGCCGCTGCCGAGAGCAGAATCCGCCTACTGCTCATCAGTGATGCAGAAGCGGTCACCAGCGAGGAACAGCTGCACCCGTTTGCCGCGTTCAGGGCGGTGTTGCGCAACCAGGCGCGAATCCTATCGGCGCATTTACTGGTCCGGGATGCGCTGGCGATTCCCGCTCGACTGTTGGCCTCGTTCGATGCCATTGGGCTGAAGTTGTCCTTTCGGACACCGAAGGCCGACATGCTGCAGATCGTGCGCAAAGTGCGCGCGCTCGCGGGCGGCAGACCGATCATCTACTTCGATGGCGACGACGACATCTGCATCCAGCAGCCGCAGATGCTTCCGCTCGTGGATCTTTACGTCAAGAAGCACGTATTCGCCGACCGACGGGATTATCTCAAAGCGTATGTGGGCAAGAGCAACCTGACCGATTACGTGCATCGACGCTTCGGGTTCTCGTTCGCGGACGATCCGGTTGCGAGCGAGACCGAACCGGTCGCCGCCGATCAGATCGAGAAGATCCTCCCCGGCTGGAACCTCGCCCTCGACTCGAACATTCTCGACTTGTATGCACGGGTTCGCGCCAGCCCACCGCAGGGTGAGCGAACCGTGGATGTGATGTTTCGCGGCTCTGTACCGAACAACTGGCTCGGCTGCCTGCGGCAAGAGGTCGCGCCGGCGCTGCAGCGTCTGAGTGCCTCATGCCGGGTGATCGTGCCGACGGAGCGGGTCGACCGGGAAGAATATTACCGCGAGATGATGCGCAGCCGAATCACCTTGAGCCCTTTCGGCTATGGCGAGATTTGCTGGCGGGACTTCGAGGCCATCCTGTGCGGATGTTTGCTGATCAAACCCGATATGGGGCATTTGCGGACCGCCCCCGATATTTTCCAGCCCGGGCTCACCTATGCGCCGATACGCTGGGATTACTCGGACTTGGAGGAACGCTGCGCGTACTATCTGGCGCATCCCGACGAGTGCCGGCGAATGACCGCGGCGGCGTTCGCCGTGCTCGAGGGTTATTACCTCAAAGGCGGTTTCCTCGCGTCGGTAGCCGACATTCTGCGCCGGCTGGGTTTGCGCTAGACGCTTTACAGCCGGATCTTGCCCGCACCCAGCGAGAGATAAAGCTCCGGGTCGATGCGTTTGTAGACCGCCGCGAGGCCGTCGTCGAAATACAGCGGATCGGAAATCTTGCCGGGATCGAACCCGGCTTGCTGAAGATCGTGTTTTTTCGGCTTGTAAGTACCGGTGGCTTCGATCGCGCCCAGGAGCCGCAAGAATACGGGTCGTGCATAGCTAGGCAATCGGGCGTGCACGACGTTGCGGAAACTCGCGAGATCGAACTCGGCACTCACGACGAGCGCGGCCATGCCGGCGCGACCATCCATGCCGGGCACGGCGACGCCATAAACAACCGCATCGCGGACCCCCGGGATCCCGCTCAGCGCGGCCAGCACTTCACTCGTCGCGACATTCTCACCCTTCCACCGGTAGGTATCGCCGACGCGATCGACGAAGTAAAAGAAACCGCGCGCGTCACGCCGCATCAGATCGCCGGTGCGATACCAGGCGTCGCCGGCCTCGAACACGTTACGCAGCAGCTTGCGCGCGGATGCGGCCTCGTCGGCGTAGCCCTCGAAGCGTCCCCCGCGTTGCGCTGGGCCGGGAATCAGGCCGATCGCCTCGCCGACCTCATCCGCCGCGCAGGCTTCGCAGAGGCCGGCCGCGTTGCGCATCGGCTCCTCGCGTTCGAGGTCGAATCGCACCAGAGCGACCGGCAAACGCGCCGACAAGAAGGGCGGAATGCGGCCGATCGCGCCCGGCTCGCCCTCGCAGTTGTAGAGCGAGAAATTGCCCTCGGTCGAGGCGTAGTACTCGAGGATCCTCGGGATCTTGAATCGCGACTGGAAGGTCTGCCATACCTCCGGTCGCAGGCCGTTGCCGCAGGCGATGCGCAGACGGTGCGCGGTTTCCTCCGGTCGATGCGGCGCGTTGGTCAGATACCGACACAGCTCGCCGATGTATTGGAACAGCGTGCTCTCGCTATCGGCGACATCGCGCCAAAAGGTCGAGGCCGAAAAGCGTTCACGAATGACGACGCTGCCGCCGCCGACGAGCGTCGCACCGATGGCCACGACGCCGCCGACGCTGTGGTAGAGCGGCAGGCAGTTGTACATGCGATCGCTGGCGCGCACATCGAGCATGCCGGCGAACCAATGGCTCCATTGCATCAGCCGGTAATGGCTGACCTTGGCGGCCTTGGGCAGGCCCGTCGTCCCCGAGGTATAGATATACAGCGCGGTCGCGGTGATCGCCGGCAGCGGCGCGTCGGCGTCGCTGAGACTCTGACCGGAAACGGCGGCGAGCGCTGCATCGAGCGAGGCGCAGACGCGCGGCGAGGCGCCGGCCGCGGGCGCGGCGCCGCGAACCCAGCAGGGGATCTCGGGGTGCCGCTCGGCCAAGAGCGTGAGCGCTGCCGCGAACTGCGGCCCCGCGACCAGACAGCGCGGTGAGACGATCCGGATGCAGTGAATCAGGCCGTCGCCGCTCAGGTGGGTGTTGAGCAAGGCAACGGTTACGCCGAGTCGAGTCAGACCCAACCACGCGGCGACATAGTCCGGGCAGTTCACCATGAGCAGAGCCACGACGTCGCCCGGCCGCAGGTCTTGAGTGAGTCCCCAGCGGGCATAGCGATGGGTTCGCTCGGCGAGCTGCTCGTAGCCGAGGTTCTCCGCCGCCGACAGCAGGGCCGGCGCCGCGCCGGAGCGTTCCAGCCAATGGTCGACGAGCACCGGCAGGCTCAGCGAGGGGTCGCGGTCGATGACCGCGGTCCGCTCCAGGGCGCGCAGCCATGCCTGACGCGCGAATTTTGCGTTGCTGTCAACGTTTGCGCTCATCTGCGAACCGTACCACGCCGCCGCCGGTGCTTCGCGTTAAACTAATCCCATCTTTGCGCAGCTCTACAGGCTCATGAAACGAGAAACGATCGCAATCCACGGCGGTTTCGACTCGGATCCGGCGACCAAGGCGGTCGCGGTACCGATCTACCAGACCGCGGCCTACGCTTTCGATAGTGCGGAACACGGCGCCGCGCTGTTCAACCTCGAGGTCGAGGGCTATCGGTACACACGGATCAGCAACCCCACGACCGCGGTGCTCGAAGAGCGGGTCGCCGAACTCGAAGGCGGTGTCGGCGCACTGAGCGTCGCCTCGGGCCAAACCGCGCTCTACTACGCGGCGCTCAATGTCACCGAGATGGGTCGGAACATCGTCTCCGTACCGCAGCTCTATGGCACGACTTACACCTTGTTCGCACACATCCTGCCGAAACTCGGCGTCAAGGTGAAGTTCGCGAAATCCGATCGACCGGCCGACATGGAGGCCCTGGTCGATGCGGATACGCGTGCGATGTTCTGCGAGACGGTCGGCAATCCGGCCGGCAACGTCTGCGACCTCGAAGCCCTGGCCGAGTCTGCCCATCGCCACGGCATACCCTTGATCGTCGACAACACCGTCGCGACACCGATGCTGGTGCGCCCCGGCGAGTACGGCGCGGACATCGTCGTGCACTCCCTGACCAAATTCATGGGTGGCCACGGGACCACGCTGGGCGGTATCGTCGTCGACATCGGCAAATTTTCTTGGCAATCGCATGCGGCGCGTTTTCCGCAGTTCACCGAGGCCGACGAGTCTTATCACGGCTTGATCTATACCGAACACTACGGCGAGGCCGCATTCATCGGCCGCTGCCGCAGCGTCTATCAACGCACCATGGGCGCGGTCTTGGCGCCGATGAACGCCTTCCTGCTGCTGCAGGGCATCGAAACGGTCGCTCTGCGGATCGATCGGCACGTCGAGAACGCCCGCGCGGTCGCCGAATTCCTGCGCCGGGATGCGCGCGTCGAGTCGGTCAACTATGCCGGCTTTGCTGACAATCCCTATTTTCCATTGGTGCAAAAATACCTCGGCGGACGCGCCTGTTCGCTGCTGACGTTCGAGATCCGGGGCGGCTTTGCCGCGGGCATGCGCTTCTACAACGCCCTGAAGCTGTTCAAGCGCCTGGTGAATCTCGGCGACGCGAAATCCCTCGCTTGCCATCCCGCCTCGACGACGCACCGGCAGATGTCGGCGGCGGAACAGCTGGCGGCCGGGGTAGGCCCCGGCAGCATCCGGCTCAGCGTCGGCATCGAGCATATCGACGACATTCGCGCCGACCTCGACCAAGCCCTCGGCGCCGCCGTCGCCGCATGAGTCCACTGGATCTGCCACCGCCGGTAGCGGCCTTGTTCCCCACGCCGGCAGAGCGGCGGCGTGCCGAAGATGCGCTGACGGTGGACCTGATCGAGGCCCTGGCGCACGTGCAGGCGGGTCCCGTTACGCCGACCATCGATATCGCAAGCTTTCGCGCCGAGCTGCAAACTCATGACTTTACGCGCGAGCGGCCGCTCGCCGAGGTGCTGCGTTGGACGCTGGAGCGCCTCGAGCATGGCATCGTGCAGATGGCCAATCCGCGCTACTTCGGTCTCTTCAACCCGGGAGCCAACTTCCCGGCCCAATGTGCCGACCGGATCGCGAGTCTGTTCAATCCGCAACTGGCGAGTTCCGCCTCCTCGCCCGTGCCGGTCGAACTCGAGAACCATGTGATCCGCGCCATTGGGCGGCGCGCGGGCCTTCCGGGCCCGATCGCGGGCCACTTCGCCACCGGCGGCTCTGAAGCCAATTTCACGGCGCTCGTGTGCGCCTTGACGCGGGCACAACCGCAATTCGGCAACGATGGGGTTCGGGCGTTTGCGGGGCCGGTCAAGTTCTATACCTCGCGCGACTGCCATATCGCCTGGCTCAAGATCGCGCACCAGGCCGGCGTCGGGCGCGAGGCGCTGCGTCTGGTCCCGACCGACGGTCGCGGCCGGCTCGATCCGATGGCCTTGCAGCGTCTCATCGACGCGGACCGTGCTGCCGGCGCCATTCCGGTGATGATCGTGGCGACCGCCGGCACCACCGGGGCCGGCATGATCGACCCGCTCGGCCCCTGCGCATCGATCGCGGCGGCGGAGGGCCTCTGGTATCACGTGGATGCCGCCTGGGGCGGCGCCGCCCTGGCCTCGGACCGGCTGCGCCCGCTGCTCGCCGGCATCGAGCGCGCGGACTCGATTACGATCGACGCGCACAAATGGTTTGCGGCGACCATGGGCTGTGCGATGTTCATCAGCACGCACGGCCCACTCTTGTCGCAAGCCTTCCATTGTTCCACGAGCTTCATGCCCTCGAGCCTGGCCGGACTCGACCCCTACCTCAACAGCGTGCAATGGTCGCGCCGCTTCCTGGGACTGCGCTTGTTTCTCGCCTTGGAAGTCGCCGGCTGGCAGGGTCTCGGCAACCACGTCGAACGCGCGGCAGCGGTCATCGAAAGGATCAAGGAGCGCTTGGTCACCGCGGGTTGGCGGGTCGCCAATGATTCCGCTTTGGCGGTACTCGACGTGGAGCCGCCCGCCGAACTCGGCGACGTGCGCGCCCTGGTCAAGCGGGTCGTCGCCTCGGGCCGAGCCTGGGTCGCGCCGACGAGCTTCGAAGGTCGCGACGTAGTGCGCATCTGCGCGACCCACGGCGAAACGAGCGAGGCCGATATCGAAGAGCTGATTGCCGTGCTGAACGGCCGCTAGGCTGTCACGCGCTCAAGCCGCTCAAGCCGCTCAAACCCCTCAAGCCGCCTCCGTCGTCCACCGGCAGGGTTCTCGTCAGCAAACGCGCGATCGCGCCCAGGCTGTGAAAATTTTCCGGGGTGATCTCGTGCTGCGGAATCGTGATGTCGAACTCGAGTTCGATCGACAGCATGAGATTGACCATCTTCACCGAGTTCAAGCCGAGTTCGCTCAGCTGCTGTTCGAGCGGAAACGGATCGGGCAGCGGCAGGTGGGTACCCACCACTTGCGACACGACTTTGATGAGCCGATCAATGAGACTTTTGTTCGATAAGATCAAGGGTTCTTTCTCCTCCCAAGCTCGATCGATGTTACGCTGCCTAGACGCCCCAACTCTGCTAATGGCGACACATTGCATCCGTCCGCCTTTTGACATAATGTGATTTTGTGCACCAGCATCCCTTGGATTCTGTGGCCTGTTTCGCAGTTTTAGTCAAAGGTGAGGCGCACTGTCGCCGTTGGGTGACACTATAATCATCCTGGCTATTTAACAAGATCGAAGGACTCGCGTGAGCACCGTAATCGAGCCGATCAGACTGGGATCCAGCAGCGTCCACGTGCTTGGCGCACGTTCCACCGATTTGACCGCGCGGGCGCGCGCGGCGGCGCAAGTAGCCCGCGAAAGCGCTACCGCGGTCGACGCCGAGGGGCGGTTCCCGAAGGAGGCCTTCGCTGAAATCCGCAAGCAGCGCTTGCTCGGCATCATGGTGCCGCAGGCGCTCGATGGGGACGGCGCCTCGCTCGCCGAGATCATCGACGTGTGCTACATCCTCGGCCAAGCCTGTGCCTCGAGCGGCCTGATCTTTGCGATGCACCAGATCAAGATGGCCTGTATCGTGCGCCACACGAAAGGCAATCCGGCGCTCGAGCAGATTTTGCGGCGCATCGCGACGGAGCAACTGCTCATGGCCTCGTCCACGACCGAGGGCCAGGCGGGTGGCAACGTCCGCTCCAGCGAGGCGGCGGTCGAACGCAGCGAGGATCGCGTCAGCCTCGAGCGCAAAGCAACCGTAATCTCCTATGCGGTCGAGGCGGATGGTATCGTCACCACCGCACGCCTCGCAGCCGATGCGGCGCCCTCCGACCAAGTCTTGCTCGTGCTGCTCAAAGCCGACTACACACTGGAAAAACTGCAGTTCTGGGACACGCTCGGGATGCGCGGCACGCACAGCGAGGGCTTTACCTTGCGCGCCTCGGCCCCCGCGACCCAGGTGCTCGGCGAGCCTTACGAGAAAATTCACGCACAAACCATGGTGCCATACGCGCATCTGCTCTGGGGTTCGGTGTGGGCCGGCATCGCCGCCGCCGCCGCCGCCAAGGCGCAAAGTTTCATTCGCCACGCGATGCGTCAGAGCAACGGACAAACACCACCCGGGGCCGCGCACTTCACCCAGGCGACCTCCAGCCTGCGCACGCTGCGCAGCGTGCTGTCAGCGGCGCTGCACACCTACGAAGCTGTGCGGGACGATGACAAGCAGTTGAGCTCGCTGGAATTCCAGTCGATGATCACGCTGACCAAGGTGCAAGCCTCCGAGCTCGCCGTGGCGACCGTCTTGAGCGCGATGCGCGCCTGTGGATTATCGGGCTATCGCAATGACACGGAATTCAGCATCGGTCGGCATTTGCGCGACATTCTGTCCGCCCCGCTGATGATCAACAACGACCGGATTCTCACGAACCTCGCGACGACTTCGCTCATGACTCCCTTGCCGACCTCGATCGGCGGCTGAGATTCGCGCACCTTGACCCGTGATTCTGCGCCGCTGACCCCGGATCCGCTCGGTCCCCTCGTCGACGCCCTGTTCCGGCCGATGGGCGTGGACGGGGTCTATGCACGCACCTCGCTATATACCCGGCTCGTCGAACATCTCGAGGCCTACATCGGCCGGTTGCGCGAAGCGGACGTGGAGAGCCTGCGCTTCCCGCCCGTGATGAGCCGAATGCAGCTGGAGAAGTCCGGTTACCTGAAGAGCTTCCCGAACCTCTTGGGCTGTGTCTGCGCCTTGCATGGCTCGGAGGCCTCGATTCGCTCGGCGGTCGATCGCCACGAAGCCGGCGGCGATTGGACCAGCTCCTTGAGCTCCTCGGATCTCGTGCTCTCGCCTGCGGCATGCTACCCCTTGTACCCGATCGTCGCGGCCCGCGGCCGGCTGCCGCCGGGCGGCCTGCAATTCGACATCGAGGCCGATGTGTTCCGGCACGAACCCTCCAAGAGTCTCGATCGGCTGCAGTCGTTTCGCATGCGCGAGTTCGTCCGCATCGGCTCGCCCCAGGAAATCCTCGCGTTTCGCGAACGCTGGATGGACAAGGCGCCCAAGATTGCCGCCGAACTCGGATTGCCGTTTCGTATCGACGTCGCCAACGATCCCTTCTTTGGCCGGGTCGGCCAGGTCATGGCGGTCAGCCAGCGCCAGCAGGCGCTGAAGTTCGAGCTGTTGATTCCGTACTACGCCGGGGCTGCGCCCACCGCCTGTATGAGCTTCAACTACCACCGCGACCATTTCGGCAATGTCTGGGATATCCGCGACGCAAACCAAGATTCGGCGCACACGAGTTGTGTTGCCTTCGGCATCGATCGTCTGGCTGTCGCGCTGTTTGCGGTCCATGGGATCGAGTTCAAACGTTGGCCGACCGTGACGCAAGACGCATTGGGCCTGTGATGAGGCGCTAGCGGCGCCATGTCGCTCGATCCCCGAGCCAAACGCTTTCTCGACATCCTCGCCGCGACACAGCCGCGCAGCATGCTGCAAAACAGCGTCGCGGAGCGCCGCCAGGGTCTTAAGGAGCTGCTCGCATTGAGCGGCCCCGAGTGGCCCATCGAGCGAGTCGAGGATCGTGTCATTCCAGGTCCCGGCGCAGCGCTGCCGCTGCGCATCTACACACCTCTGGAGGCGAGCGCAGACCCCCTGCCCGGCTTGATTTATTTTCATGGCGGCGGCTTCGTCGCCGGCTCCATCGAGACCCACGATCCGATTGCGCGTGCCCTCGCGCATGGCGGCAAGTGCCGCGTACTCTCGGTCGGCTACCGGCTCGCGCCGGAACACCGTTTCCCGGCCGCCATCGACGATGCGCTGCACGCCACGCGCCACATCGTCGCCCATGCGGACGAGTTTGGGCTCGATCGATCGCGGCTCGGGATCTGCGGCGACTCCGCGGGCGGGACGCTCGTCGCGGCGACCTGCCAAAGCCTGGCCCGCGAGGGCTTATCGCCGCTCAAGCTGCAACTGCTGTTGTGCCCGATCCTAGACTACAGCCGGACCACGGCGTCGAAGCGCGAATTCGGCGCGGGCTATCTCGTCGGGCTAGAGACCTTGGAGCATGACCTGCGGCATTATTTGCCGGCCGGAGCCGATCCGGCGGATCCGAGAGTCTCGCCCCTGAACGGCTTGGCGAGTCCTAGCCCGATTCCGACCAGTATTCACACCGCCGCCTGTGACCCCCTACTCGACGAGGGCCGCTTGTACGCCGAGCGCCTCAGCAGCTTAGGTGCCACCGTTCGCTACCGATGTCACCCGGGCATGGTGCATATGTTCTACGGCCTCGGCGGCGTCATTCCGTACGCGCGACAAGCCCTCACCGAGATCGGCACGGAGGTCCGCGGCGCGCTTGGCGTCGATGCGCGATCAACAGCCCCGAACGAAAGAGGCTAAGCATGTTTGACAACATTCGGTCGGACTTCAGAGCGCACGGCAGGCTATGGGGCGCCCAAGGCTTCTGGGCCATGGTCGTCTATCGCTATGGCCGATGGCGCTACACGGTGCGCCCCAGCCCCGTGCGCAAGGTCTGCTCGTTCCTCTATCACGTGTTCTACAAGTTCATTCAGATCCTGACCGGCATCGAATTGCCCTGCGAAGTCGAGATCGGCCGCAATTTCATCATCGAACACTTCGGCGACATCATCGTCAGCGGCTACGCGCGATTCGGGGACAATTGCCGCATCCGCAACGGCGTCACGGTCGGCTTGCGCAATGTCGAGGACCCGGTGGCCCCTTGGATCGGTGACGACGTCGATATCGGCGCGGGCGCGAAAGTGCTGGGTCGAATCCGGATCGGCAACCGCGTGCTGATCGGCGCCAATGCCGTCGTCATCACTGACGTGCCGGACGATTCCATCGCGGTCGGCGTACCGGCGCGGATCGCGCCGCGCCGTCAGCGGGGCCCTACCCCGCCGCCGGAACACCCACAAGAAGCTGCGGAGTCATCATAAAGTGTCTGATACTGAAACGAATCCGGCGAGCCTCTGGCGGACGGACGGGCCGCGCAATCGGACCTGTCAGGCACCCCGCTCGATGAACGCCTCATAATTGCGGCGTTTTTCCGTCGGGATCATCATATAGTCGCACTCGCTCGCATTTTCAGGCGTCCACACCTGGATGGGGAAAACAGGGGTTGGCTCGAGCCCCTGAAATTGCTCCTTCCGGTCTTTGCGGACACGAAAGACGGTGTACTCGAGCCGCTCCAGAAACTGCATCGTCGCTTTAACCGTAACCTCGTAATGCTTGATGTCGGCATTCCCGTCCGCATACAAGACCTCGCAGATCATTGGCACTCGCAACTCTCTGAGCGTTTCCTCCATGCCGCGCAGCACCCGGATTTCCGCTCCCTCCACATCGATCTTTATCAAACCGATCGAGTCGATACCCATTCGGGCGCGCAAATCGTCGAATCGGCAACAGACAATTTGCGCGTGGCTCATTGCGCGGGTTCCGCGGATATCGGGCTCGATGGAGGCCCCGCTGTCCGTGGTAGCGCCGGGCGCCGAATACAAATTCAGGACCGAAAAGCTGTCAGATAATCCGACCGGCAAGATCAAACAGCGCTCGTAGTTATTCTCCGCAGCCAGCATGCAAATCGATGCGTAGGAATTCGGATTGGGCTCGAAACCGATATAGCGTCGCGTAGACCCGGCCGCGTAGAAATCGAGAAGCGTCTGGCCGACATTCGCGCCGATGTCAATGAAATCCCCGTTCTCTTGCGCGAGAATCCGGCGAATGAGTTCGGCCTTCCAACCATAGTCCCAAGTAAGCAAGGCCGCGGGTTTCAAATTGTTTGCCGATACCTGGACCCGCTTTTGGCCAACCTTGATGGCGAAACGCGGGGCGGCGCTGCGCCAGAGCTTGATCACAGCCCGTTGCACAAATCGATTCGGCATTATGACGACGCTTTGAGATTTGAATTCACAAAGCCTGCCCTCTGCGCCTCTTTGAACACCGAAGCTATCAAAAGATTAAGATTATGACAAGTCGCCGCTCGGCACTCCGGCATCAAATTGGTGCAGCAAGACCCCGGAATGGTGCATCGCGCCAACCCCTGTTCCGCGTCTGGTTTCGTCAAAAACTTGGCGGTGCAAAGCGAAGCTTGCGCGCTGAGAGAAACCGCTCGGTAATACCGCCAACCGATGATGTAAGCGTGGGAATCACGAACGAAACATCTCTATGTCGCCGAACGACGACAGGTATTTATTTATGGCATGTTACTTGCTGCGTTATTACTCGGTACGGTAGCTTCGACATCGGAAGGTTTGATGCTGAACGCAAGAACAGAGTTTCGAGATGTTATCGGGAGCGGCCACATACGCAGGCCCGGACCGGTGAGAGTGCGATGGGAATGCTTGCTGGATTATGCAACACACGGTGGCTGCAGCAGGTTCGTAGTAGACTCGGGTGAGATGAGCGAATTTTTTCAGAAGCCATGAGGAACCGATGACTGCCGAATTTGCAAGCGCCTGCGTGTCCGCGACCAACGAGCTCCTTGCATGAGTGGGCGAATTCTCGCCATTGCATCGGGAGGCGGTCATTGGGTACAGATGCGTCGCCTCGCACCAGCGTTCGAGGGACTCGACGTTGCCTATGTGAGCGTCAAGGCGGCGTATGCCGAAGACGTGCAGGGACATCGGTTTCACGCGGTGCGCGATGTTTCGAGGTGGGACAAATTGGGCTTCTTCGTACTGATCTGGCAACTGGTGCGCATCCTGCTCGCGGAACGTCCCGAGATCGTCATTACCACCGGGTCCGCACCTGGTCTGATCGCCTTGGGCCTCGCGAAGATCCTTTTACGGTCGCGAACGATTTGGATCGACAGCATCGCCAATTGCGAGCAGATGTCATCCTCAGGCAATCACGCTCGCCGATTCGCCGACAAGTGGTTGACGCAATGGCCGCAACTGTCCCAACCCGGCGGTCCCGAATATTGGGGAGCGGTGCTGTGATTTTTGTGACGATCGGATCAATGTTCCCCTTCGATCGCCTGATCCGCGTCATGGATCAATGGGCCTCTGCAAATTCGTCGCAAGAACTGTTCGCGCAGATTGGCAACGGCAGTTATGAGCCGCGCCACATGCCTTGGACGCGCATGGTTGCGCCCAGTGAATTCGAACAGAGAGTCAGTTCAGCATCACTGATCGTCGCTCATGCCGGGATGGGGAGCGTCATCACCGCTATGGAGAAAGGTAAACCCATCATCCTACTGCCACGTCGTGCAGCGGACCGGGAGCATACGACGGACCATCAGCTGCATACGGCGGTCTGGTTGAAAGGAAAGGCGGGAATCGAAGTCGCAATGTCCGACCAAGAGCTGCTCGATGCTGTCACACAGGCGGTTTCGAGGAAAGCCGATTCGGGCAGTCTCGACCGTATCTCGAAGAGCGCGCCGGAGCGGTTCACATCGAGAATTCGTGAATTCGTCACCGCCTCCTCCAAGTCCTAATTGCCATCCAAATAAGAGATCAAACTAATGCTTCGTGTCGGACTTATCGGTTTAGGAAAAATGGGGATCTCGCATCTCGCAATCATCCGATCGCATCCCGGGGTCGATCTGGTCGCGGTCTGCGATCCCACTCCTTACGTACCCGACGTTCTGGCCAAGCATACGGGCGTGAAAATTCATTCCGACTATCGAGCGCTGCTCAAAGAGGATCTCGATGCGGTTTTTATCGCGACTCCATCGCGCTTCCATGGCGAAATGGTCGCGGCTGCGCTGGAGAGAAATCTTCACGTATTCTGCGAAAAGCCATTCTGTCTGGATCCCGTCGAGGGCGCGCGATTGGCCAAGCTCGCCGAGGAAAAAGGATTGGTCAACCAAGTTGGCTACCATTTTCGATTCGTGGGAGCGTTTCAAGAAGCGAAGCGTCAGCTCGCCCTCGGGGCAATCGGCAAGATCCACCACGTGCGAGCCGAGGCCTACGGACCCGTGGTGCTGCGGCCGAAGGGCTCGACATGGCGTACGAGCAAGAACGAGGGGGGCGGATGCCTCTATGACTACGCCTGTCACGCGATCGACATCATGCATTACCTCGTCGGACCCCCGGAAAAGGTCGGCGGCACGATCCTCAACAAGGTGTTCTCACGCGATGTAGAAGATGAGGTTTATTCGACCTTCTATTTTCCGGACGGATCGAGCGGACAGATTGCGGCGAATTGGAGCGACGAAACCTACCGCAAGATGTCGACGCGACTCACTTTGTGGGGAACCAACGGCCGCATGACTGTAGAGCGCCAGGAGATTCAAACTTACGTGCGTGATACGACGGCACTCGATCCGTCTCTGAACAAGGGCTGGAACCTTCGCTACACGACCGAGCTCACCGAGGAAGTTTCTTATTACCTGCGCGGCGAGGAATACTCCGCGCAGATTGACCACTTCGTACGCTGCATCGTGGATCGTCGTAGCGACAATGTCTCCTCTTTCGCTTCCGCAGTCGAGGCGGACAAGGTTGTCGCCATGATGCTTGAAGACGCAACGGAAGGGCGAATCAAGTCGCGATCCCGGGCCGCCGCCCCGGACATCGTCGCGGAGCCCGCCGCCAAAGGCCGCTTCTTCAGGTCGCTGCGCGACTCGCTACGCTGAGTTGCGGCTCACCTTCAAAATCACGAGACCACACGAAATATGGAAAGAATTCTCTTTGGCGACAACCAGTTCTTCGGAGTCAATCATATGTCCGAAGAGAAAGCACGGGCGCAGACCATCCGCTTTCAAAAACTCGAATCGATCATCGAAGTTCTCGATATCGCTTACGACGAGGGCATCCGGGTGTTCATGTGCACGACTCACGATCGGATCGCCGAGGTCTGCGATCACGTGCGCGCACATCGGGACCGATATGCCGGCTTCAAGTTCTACCCTTGCATGCCCTACGCACACAAATATGCCGACGCTGTGACTGAACATGGATTGATCGAAGCCGTGAGACGCTTCTTGCCGGAGACAAGCCCCATCGCCGCGATGTTGAAGGGCGGCATGTCCATGATGAAGAAGGATATCGGCGGTCTGGCCGAGATGCTCATCGACGCGGAAATGAAGATGTTCGCGGGGCTCGAGACGCCGGTCATCTTCCTGCAAAATGTCGTGACTGATCTTTTGCTCGGCATCGGAATGAAGGACGCGTTCCGCATTTTTGCCGATCATGTAGCGAAGCGCTATGGTGCGGAGCCCGGCTTCATCACGATGAACATGCCGAAATTGCTCGATGTGCTCGACGAGGTGGGTATCGACAATCCAATCGTTTGTGCAAACATCAACAAGATCGGTTTCAGAATGTGCGGTGGCATCGCTGAATATGAACGAACGATCGCGACTCGCCGGTTTCGACCGATCGCGATGTCCGTTCTTGCGTCGGGCGCACTCGCCCCCCGTGAGGCGATCGATTACGTTTGTCGTCAGCCGAAAATCGAGTCGATCGTCTTCGGCGCGTCGAGTCGGGGCAACATTCATCAAACGAAGCAGTTGATCGAAGAACTGACCGCAGCCTGAGCGCAGACGCGTTGGCGCTCGCAAGGCCGCAGGATTCAGAGGACTAAAATTCTATGCACAGTTCCGTTATCAAGCTGATGGCCAAGCACTACCCGATCTTCAATCCGTTTTGGAAGATTTATTTTCCGCTTCGTCAGGGCCTCGTTCACCAACCCCTGAAAATCGAGGGCAAGGAGAATGTGTTCGAAGAAATCTACAAGAAAAACTATTGGGCCAGCTCGGAGTCCAAGAGCGGTATCGGATCAACCATGGAGTACACGGCGCCGATCCGTGCTCGTCTGCCGGGATTGTTGAATAAGTACGGCGTGTCTTCGCTGCTGGATGCCCCTTGCGGGGACTTTAATTGGATGCAGCACGTCAACCTCGGGGAGCGCAATTACATCGGCGGAGACATCGTCAGCGACCTCGTTGCCGATATGCAAAGGAAGTACGGTGGTCCGCGACGTAAATTCATCGTTTACGACATTATTTCCAATGAAGCGCCGGCGGTTGATTTGTGGATGTGCCGAGACGTCCTATTCCACCTGACTTTCGCGGATGCGATACGCGTATTGGAGCGCGCGGCGTCGTCCAAGATAAAATATTTCCTCTCTACGACCTATAGCTATGTGAAAGAGAATATCGATCTGGAAAGCACCGGCGGCTTTCGATCGATCAATCTGCAAAAAGCCCCGTTCAATTTACCGCCTCCGCTCGAACTCATGGACGACTTCGTCGTTCCGAGGGTTCCACGGTATATGGGTCTGTGGAGCCGGGATCAAATCGCATCGGCGCTCGAGCAAACGCGCCCTTAGTGATCCTCGGGTAGCGCATAGGCGATGATGTAGTCGCCGGTGGCACTCAAGAGCACCTTGGAACCACCCGCGGCAATGACGACGAACTGCCTGCCACTTCGCGGCCCAAGGTAGGTCATCGGGGATGCACTGGCCATCGTTGGCAGCCGATCCTCCCACAGCAACTGACCGGTCGCGCTCGAAAAAGCGCGAAAATAGCCATCTTGGCTCGCGCCGATGAAGACCAAGCCGGCTCCCGTTGCAATCGATCCGCCTTGCTCCGGGACACCCATCGTCAACGGAATGTGCGAGTGCAATCCACGTGGGCCGCTCTGACGGGCCGTGCCAAATGGCTGATGCCAGAGAATCCCGTGAGTGCGTAAATCCACAGCGGATATGAGTCCATACGGCGGCCGCTGGCATGGAATGCCGAGAGGGGATAGAAGGGGCCCGATCTGCACGGCATAGGGTGTTCCGGCCTGCGCAAGAATTGCACCATTTTGCCCATGAGGCAATGTGGTCTTGTCGCGCTTCGACCATTCGATCGGTTTGATGCCCATCTTGTCTGCTTCAACTCTCGGAATGAGTTGAACTCGAGAGATGAGTCTGATCGTGTCGAAAATCATCATGCCATGCGCGAGGTCGACCGACACGCCGCCCCAACTTGAACCACCGTAGGTTCCCGGGTACTCGAGACTCGGCGTAAGCCCCGGCGCCGTATAACGGCCGTCGTACCGGGATTTCTTGAATTGGATCCGGCACCAGAGTTGGTCGAGCGGCGTCGCTCCCCACATGTCCTCCTCGGACAAGGTGGGTCCGGCGAACGAGGGCATATTGACTGAATAGGGTTGCGTAGCTGCGAGCCGCTCCTCCGGCACGGCGCCGGTTTGGGGCGCCGGGCGCTCCTCAACCGCGGACAATGGTGCGCCGGTCCGCCGGTCCAACACGAAGACCTCGCCGGTCTTGGTGGGCTGAATCAGCGCGTGTTCGACGCCGCCGGGGCTTGGAATGTCAATCAGCACCGGCGCGGACGCGACGTCGTAATCCCACAGATCGTGATGCACGGTCTGGAAACTCCACCGGAGTTCTCCCGTCAGCGCATCGAGCGCGACGACGGAGGTGCCATATTTGTCGTCGAACGGGCGGCGTTGCGCACCGAATATGTCGGGTTCCGAGTTACCCAATGGCGCATACACGAGTCCCAGCTGTTCGTCGGCGCTCATCGGCGCCCAGGCATTGGGAGTCGAGAGCGTATAGGTCTCGCCGGACGGAGGTAGACCCCGGCGGTCCGGATGGCCCATATCCCACGCCCACTTCAGCTCTCCCGTCGTCGCATCGAAGGCGCGGATGACCCCGGATGGTTCGCCCCAATATTGATTGTCGAATACGGCTCCGCCAACGATGATGTTGCCGCGTACGATGATCGGCGCGGATGAGGTGAAGTAGTAACCGGGTATGGTCTGGCCCATGCCGTCGAGAAGAGACTCGCGCCCGTTCGAGCCGAATCCGGCGCAAGGAATTCCGGTTCGTGCATTGATCGCGATCAATTCAGCGCTGGTGGTATTGGTGATGATCCGTTCCGGACAATCAGGCGCGTTCGAGCGAAAATAAGCGAGTCCTCGACAATTCGGCAGCCATACGTCCTTGAGATTGATATTCGAGCGATACCGCCATCGCTGCACTCCCGTCTCGGCGTCCAATGCGATCACGTCGTTGTATGCGGTACAAACGTAAACGGTATCGTCAATCTTGAGCGGCGTTACTTCGAGCGCGGTGGGCGGACCGAGGCCGGCGGGGGTCGGACCGATTCGATAGGTCCAAGCCACTTTGAGCTTTGCGACGTTGTCCGCATTGATCTGTGTGAGCGGACTGAATCGGGTGCTGGCCAAGTCCCCGCCGTAGGTCGGCCAGTCGCTATTGGCTCGCGCACTCTCCACTGGCGGGGTGACCTCACCAGATGGTTTACCCGCAACACCGGCCTGATAGACTGGATCGACCGGTAAATCGGTGCGTAGACCATGCGCAAGATCGCCAACCGCTATGGCGATTACCGTTGCGACGAGTCCCACCGTCCACGCGGGCCATCCTCCGCGTAAGCCGGATTTTTTCCCTGGAGTTATTGGCGCGGCCCGAGACCACCGCCAAAGCGCCCACAGAATCAGACCGAGCACGATCGGTGCCAGCAAACGCGGCATCAACGCCCACCAATCGAGCCCGACTTCCCAGAACGCCCAGGCCAAGGTAACGACCAAGGCAGCGGCGTAGACGACGAGTCCGGACGCCTTGCGAAACCAGACCAGAACGCCGGCGCAAGTCACCAATAGACCTGCGCCTAGATAGTACGGCGACCCGCCGAGCGCCAGTAAATCGACCCCGCCCAGGGCAGCGCTCAAACCGATCAACGACAAAACGACTGCGAAAGCCCGCAACACCTGTAAACGACGCGATTCATGATTCTTCATCAGTCAGATTATGCATCAGGTATTCACGCCCGCGCGTCCTATCGGCTCTACCGCTCCTCCGGCCGCCGGGGACGGCGCAAAACCCGCCTCGATATCATGTTGCGGAGAACGTAAACGGCCACGACGCGGTTTCGAGACAGCCACGCCGAATATGTCAACTCCGTCTGGTCTCGTGCTGCGCTTGCCGAAATTTTGTCCGTGAATTTCGCCTCTGGTGACATAACAATCTTGCTTGAACTGCGTTCTCGCGATACGTTGAAAGAAGGCGACAAGAATAACGCCGACGCAAACACCGGGGACAGGGCCAGCACCAGCATGATTCAAGCCAGCGTACTGCAATTCATCATTGCGCGATCCAAGCGGCTCGCCTCCATCGGCGCCTTGACGACGCTTGCCGCCTGCGGCGGTGGTGGCTCCGGTTCGCCGACTCCAACAACCCACACCATCGGCGGAACCGTCAGCGGCTTGAGCGGCACGGTTGTGTTGGCTGATAACGGGGGCAATCAACTCAGTCTCGCGGCCGACGGTGCATTCACGTTTGCCGCCGCCCTGAAGACCGGCACCGCCTACGCGGTGACCGTCGCGACTCAACCCAGCGGTCAGACTTGCAGCGTCGCGGATGGCACGGGCACGGTCGGCGCCTCGAACGTCACCAATGTTGCGGTCACGTGCACGACGAACCCAGCGGCGACCTATACGGTAGGCGGTACGGTCGCCGGTCTTACGGGCTCGGTGGTTCTCGACGATAACGGTGGGAATGCGCTCACCGTTTCCGCCAACGGTAAATTTACCTTTACGACGCCATTGGACACCGGCGTGGCCTATGCGGTGACTGTGACGACGCAACCGAACGGGGAAACGTGCACGGTGACCCAAGGCACCGGCACGATCGCGGCGGCGAATGTGACCGATGTGGCCGTGACTTGCGCCGCGAACGGCGCACAGACATTTACCATCGGCGGCACCCTGGCCGGCTTGAACAGCGGCGCGTCCATCGTTCTCGAGATCAATGGCGGCGATGCGCTCACGGTTTCTGCGAACGGCACTTTCACCTTCTCTGCCGGCCTTGCAACCGGCACTGCCTATTCGATCACGATTCCCGCCCAGCCGTCCGGCCAGGGGGTTTGTTCCGTTGCCAATGGCCAGGGAACGATCGGCACCGCGGATGTCACCAACGTGAGCGTGAGTTGCCCGCCATCGGTCGGCGCGGCGACCGCGCCCATCACTTCGAGCAGCGCTTCCGCTTCGGCGCTGGCCGCTCTGGTCCTACCGTCGGCCAACGACCTACTCGAAGCGGGTTCGCTCGATTCGCTGCCCGATGGCGTCTTGATAACACCCGCAGCCGTCTCACAGACACAGGCTCAGGTGCGCGAATCCGTACGACCCGATACCGTCGCTACCACGCAGGTTTATTGCCTACTCGGCGGTACGGCGATACAGACAATCACCGCGGCGAATCCTACGAGCGGATTTCAGCCAGGGGACACGGTGGGATATGTCGCGACCAATTGTTCCTACAATCAAGGCGAAGCGGTCAGCGGTTCCGAAGTGTTCACTTTCGAGAACTATGTCTCTGCCAACGACTACACGGTTGACTTGGCTGCCACGAATCTCACTGCAACATTTTCGGGATACACGTTCGGGCCGTACAGCTACTCTGCCGTTTGGACCGCCGATAACGGCGCGAACAGCTACATCTACACCGTCAATGGCGCGACGGTCATCGGGGCGGCCGGGTTCATATTCAACGGATCCAGGGCAAATGGCACTGGCACGATCAACGTCAACTACGGATCGGGGTTCGTGCAGCTCGCCTATGCCGGTTGGACTTACGACGTTCAAACGGGTGTCCCATCCGGTGGCACCGTGACGATCACTGGAGCGAATTCGACCAAGGCCGTGATCACCGTGGTCAGCGGCGCATATCAAGTCGTCATCACGGTCAGCGGTACATCGAGCACCTACACGGTTGCCTTCTAACGGCGCCCGTCGTGTGCAAGAGGCCCCCGGGCGCTCGACGCGCAATCCGCGCGTTATCGCGGGCCTTTGCCGTCGGCACGGGTTGC
>Ga0116231_10007468_pt1 | contig 19983 bp, 18 predicted proteins | sample S1TSphgellanicum_2_FD_89695 | JGI IMG/M metagenome (GOLD analysis project Ga0116231, IMG submission 89695) | Host-associated microbial communities from peat moss isolated from Minnesota, USA - S1T2_Fd - Sphagnum magellanicum MG | ecosystem: Host-associated > Plants > Peat moss > Unclassified...
GGGGGGGGGGGGGGGGGGTGTGGGGGGGGGGGGGGGGGGGGGGGGGGGGGTAGAGAGGGGTTTTTCCTTTTCCTGAGAGGGTGTGGGTTCAAGCCTCTAAATTTGTTTTGGTTGTCAGAAGTTTATGGGTTACTTGGATTTATCCCAACTTTTGTATTTTTTTAATAATTGGGTGGGGTTTCAAGGTTTTATTTTTAGGGTTTTGAGAGTATGGGGTTGGTGGAGCTTTTCATTTGATGTTTTTTTATGTTATATAAGTGTGAGGGATCCCATTTCTGCCTTTCTTTTTCCACTTTCATTAAGTCTTTCATTTCATTTGAAAGTGTTGAGTGACTTTATTTTTTTGGGGGATTTTGGAGAGTCTCATTTCATTTTTCTTTTAGAAGGCCCATTCCAATTGTCATTTATGGAGTTTATTTTATTAGTCTTAATTTGAGTTCTTTTACTAGTGATGAGGAATTGTTTAGGAAATTACTTTCAATGATTGGATTGCAATGCAAGCTACAATCAATTGTGTCAATGCTTTGTAGTTTTTCACATTGGCAAAGTTGGAAGAAGAAAGTGGGCAATTAGTAAATCTTAATGTAGGTGTGCAAGGATGTCTTGACATCAATTTTGTTTAAAACTCTCACCAATTTTACTCTAGGAAAATTTGAAAAATTTGCGTAGCTTGAGGTTCCAATTATTATTAGTCATGTGGAGTCCACAAGGGAGCCACTCACATTTCCAAGCAATCATCTAAGTTGGCATGATAACAACATTTGCTCAATATCATCTTATACATGAAGTATGATAATGTGACTAAATATAATGCTTTCATATTGATTTGGAACAAGAATGCAATAAATGATGATGAAATATTTATTGCATCTTGCATCAATCATGCCATTGTCTACAAGATTTGATGACCCATTGTTGAAGAGCAATAGGTTTTGGCTACACAATATTCGCAATTCCAAAGCTACATTGGATTTATTGATGGGACCTTCATCAAAATCCATAAACCTTGATCTTTCCTCCTAGTAGCTATAACATTTTTAAAATCACCCCCTTCACAATATCTACTCTCTTTCCTTTTACCTTTGCTTTAATTTTTTGTCATCTACTTCCCTCAAACCAAAAAGGAAAATCTACAATCAAATTTGCTTGAATTAGGCTCCAATGCACCCTCCATAGCCTTGCTAAAGCCACCAAAATTGCCAACCCAATATCATCCATGAGTCACAATTGTTGGGTAGGATAACAAAATGGCTATTTTTGTTTTAAGAATATGACTTTATCATCCTATACAAATTTGAAAAAACGCATTCAATGGTGGATCCACTTTTTCAACAACCACATCTTTCAAAACCCTAAGGTGTTCCAAATTAAATAGTAAATGCCCTTCTTTTTTCTATGTAATTAGATTGTTATTGCATGAAATCAACAATTACCTTTTCACAAGTAGCCTCTAGATAACTACCTTCTAGAATATTGAAAGCGTATTGCTTAAATATTAATTAACTAGTAATATAGTTAGTAGATATTTATTATATTAGAAAGATAATTATTTCCTATAAAGGTAAAATAAAATAATATAACTACTTATAAAAATATGGGTTTAACAAAAATCACTTATATTTTATACCTAGGATTAGGACTAAGCATTGTAGATTTGCAAAAAGACATCTTAATTTATTAAATATAAGATGTCAATTCCACTTATAACATTTGATACAAATGTTCAATGGATTCATGATTTCATAGTAGAAGATAATGGACAAATGCATACCTTGTTTGCAAGGACTCATTGACTTCCAAAACCTTAAGCACTATTGCCTTCCATTTTATCCTTGAACACTGTAATTATCTTCAATAACTTCTTTCTCCATGTTTCATTATTTCCCAACTTTTCTATTAAATGCAAAATGGAAAGCAACCTATCAATCACAAGATGCAATTTTATTTCATCCATTCACTACCTACATATATAACATTTCATTTGGAATAAAAAAAGACCCAACATTTACACAAATATACCTATTGGCAACATGAACCTCCTACTAATTGGTTATCCATATTTTTTGTTCCCAGACACAAAAAAAAAGCATGACTAGTTTGAAAGTTACAAGTGATCACTAGTACAAAATGTGGCTATAATTCACTACATCCCTTCTAGGTCCCATTTGTTGTGACCAGTGAATTCACTCAAAATCCAATGAAAGCATTTAATGTACAAGAAACCTTTTGTTGTAGTAAAAAATATCACAATAGTTATTAATAACCTACAAATCTTGATTGAAAGAAAGCTAAATTGAACAACATTTTAAAAATTGTTGATAAAGGTTTACACAAGAAAAACCACAAGAATTACCTTCCTATAATGGAATAATAAGACATAAAAACTATGAACAAGGCAAAAAAAAAGGGAGAGGACATTGGAGAAAAGGAAAAGGAACTTCTTGATTGAAGAAACAAAAGACCTCCTTCTCCCTTCTTCAATAAATTGGGCCTTACACATTTACAAAACAACATTGGAAAAGACTTGTCCTACTTCAAAATCACTACCCCAAAACCAAAACAAGGACAAATAATAACTATTCAACAAACAACAAAAAATCTTTGGAACATTATAATAAGTGGGACATGACCAACAACAAGAACAAATGTGTTATCAAAACCCAAATTATAAAACTTATTATAAAATAGACAATTATAGATTATTCCAACCCTTCCACCCATCCAACATATTGAGCACAATAGATCATTCCATGCATCATTCCAATTCAATAAATAAACATAAAGAAGATTCAAGTGATAATTACACAAAACACCTTGAGATTGGTGATAAAAAGAAAAACAAGATGCAAAAGTTGCAAGAAAGACAACACACAACACAACTTTGCTCATTGAAAATCTCATTTTCGTCTAGGTTGAAATTTGATGCACTTGCCATAGTTGAATAAAGGCATAAAGGGTAGCAACAACATAAAGAATCCTCCCTCGTAACACTCAACATGGTCACATTTAAAAGCGAATTCAAGACAAAAATATGACAATGCACATGTTGGTTGTATTCCCACTTTTTCCATCATGTACATTCAAACTTGAAAAGCTCAAAAAACCTTAGACCTTATTTGCAAAACCAACAATTTTAAAAATCTTAACACATCAAGTTTCAATAAATAAAAACTTGGTTATTTGTGGGTGTTAAAGAAAAAATTGGCCAAAATACAAGAAAAATTTGACCCAAGAAGTTCATTTTCGTCAATTCAAAGTAGGAAGCAAGTATGGGGATTCTAGGACTTGTTGGCTTTGCTTAATTGTGTCATCAATTTTTATATTTCAAGATTTATTGCAAGGAGTGATCATGGATAAATTTTGTAGATTCAATCTTAAGTTGTGATGTGGCTTTAGGGCTAGAGACTTCCTTGGAATTTTTATTTGTATCACCATGAATTTGAATTGTGAATGGATTTATGAATTTTGTCATTGTGACCATGTATATTCACATGATTTTTTGCACTTTTATGGTTGAAGGAAATTTTAATATGTAACCTTAAAACTACATTTAAATGGACTATTGTAACCATTTGACCTTTTGTACAAACAATTGATCGCCAATATTTAAATTTTTTCATGGCTAGCAATCACCCCAACATTTCTTGTCGTAAAGATTAGAAAAAACATTGCACATCATCCATACTTAATTTTCTAATGGTTTTTTAACTTTGCATTTATTGTTCACATAAACCATGTCCACATACACAACATCATATCTAAATTGAATGTAATTAGAGCTTGTCAATGGTGGGTATGATTAGATATAATATTACATCCAAAGTACTATAAATCAATGTTGAACTATCTAACACATTTTAAACATTGATTTTGTAAAACTAGAACTTTGAGATGGAGAGAAGGGGATAGAAAGTGTACATTGAAAAGTGATTGATTATTGAACTGTATCATCAATGAACAATTAAATTATGTCACTTGTGAATGGTTGTTGCCAAGGTTAAACCATATCACTTCTCCTTGCTATTTGTATTGGAGCAAAAGTTTAGGGCACGCTCTCCATTGATAGTGATTGCACCAATAGAATGGGATCTTGGAAATTGTCCCCCTACTTGAGTTGTTATTGAAGGAGTGATGTGTGAGATATATTTAACTAATCTATTTTGTAGGCAATTGTCAAAATTGAAATCTTGATAGGTGACTTATCACCTTTAATATTGTGTGATCAAAGCATAGATCGATTTGGGAACACCATTAGATGAGCCAGAACTTCTTTTGATCCATTTAACACTTGATGATTCAAGAACATTCACTTGTGTTTTATCTTTGACATCATGGAGTAACCCAATTATCGGGTGACTCGCACTAAGGCCAAGGGTTCCTTCCATCCAACTCTTCTATTAGAAGAGCTCCAATAGTCGACACTATTTGCTCCTCTACTAGTGTTTATCAAATCCAAGGTATTGCATTAATTGTTTTCCCCTCCTCACCCATAACCATGAAAAACAAGATGCTATATAATTAGACAATCTTTAATGCACAACTGTGGCCAATCATTATAGCCAAGCAATGAAGACTAATCATTTTGGTGTCTCATTGCTTTTTTAGCCACACAATAATGTGACCATTTTGCAAGCCAAACCATGAGTCTAGTTCAAAAATATAGTATTTTGGTGGAGCTTCATCCAGATTTTGGAGTACAACACCACCACTGGAGCTACTCTGCCAACATGTTTCTACTCTTTCCTACCCAATGGACGTTTCCAGTCTTGAAGCTTGAGTTCCTATAGAGTTTAGAGGTGTCGAACTTTTCTTTAAAATAGAAAGTTCCTTCAGCGAACTTTTTTTTCAGCAGTTCAAAAAGACAAGGTCAAAACCGTCTTATTAACTTTTGTGGCTTTCTGCTCAAGCATTGAAAGATATGGCTCTGTGCTAGAAAAGTGAAATTCTGACCCCCACCACCCGTGTTCTTGGAAATTATTAATTTGCCAAGGTAATTGTACATTTATAAACCCTAATCTTAAGTTGCATACTCATGGATTTAGACAGATTTCAATTTGTTGTAACCCATGCTTCCATATTAATTTGCCAAGGTAATTGTACATTTATAAACCCTAATCCTAAGTTGCATACTCATGGATTTAGACAGATTTCAATTTGTTGTAACCCATGCTTCTGTAGATGGAGATGCAGCCAGTACATTATCTGCCCACATCGTGGATTTTCACACTCTGACCAATTGTACTATGGGTTGACTCCAAAAGAAGGCAGCCTCCAGTTGTTTGGGGGTTGAGGAACAATAAGCAGATCTGCACTTGACTGACTTATAGCCTGATTGATAGGGGAGCTCCAAGGCTCAAGCAAAGACTTGATGTGCATACTCTTGTTTGTGTTTTACACAAGCCTTAGGACTTTTGTCAAGACCCTCATCATACTCATTATCCTCAAGTAGAATTATTGCTTGTGCATGCTTGCATTTGCATTGCATTGCATCAAGAGAGAATGCCTCCACCCCTTGATGCTCACAGGATTTGACTCCACAATGTTAAAGACAGGGATTTACAGTAAACCAACATCCACACAAACAGAATAAGTTACCAACCACAACTTGTCTGTCTCACTCATGCATCATCACATCAGAATTGCACACCTCTCACAGAAATCAGGAGGTGAAATACCACATATACACAAGAAAAAACAATGCCTGAGAATTAGGAGCCAACACACTAGAAAACGTATGAAAATATTCCTATTGCAACTCTCAAATGACTGAAAATTTAGCAATTAACAAGCCCAGAGTAGCAGCCACACAGTAATTAAGTTTGCCCCTGTACCAACAGGGACACACTTATTAGTGCATGCTTTTAGTTCCCAAAAAAAGGAATGCAGCTTATTCCATTGTCTTCTTGTAGAGGCATATGTCCCATGGAGAAGGGCCCTGACCCAAAGCATAACCCATGCTTGTAAGGCCTATTGCATAGCTACTGTACAACAGGCTCCTTCCATTAGGACCCGTAAAACTTTTCAGGATAGCTAATGTACAAGCATTTTGCTAGCTATAAAAAACTCCATCTGCAAATTTCTTGCTGTCATGAAGATTATTTCCTTTGATGCTACTATCTTTCATGTTTCTCTTGAATTTTCCCCCCTCCCTCTATGCTGCAACAAATACTACACATCATTGTGCTCTGTGAGACCAAAGAAAGTGATGTTGTTAAGCCCACCTTACTGGGGCTCTCCACAAACTATCAATCTTGCAGTTCAACATGCAAGCCAAACAGCGATCATTGTAAACTTTCTGACGAAGAAGTAAATTTCAAGTTGCCTAGTATGTCCATTCTGAGGGAAGGCTTAGCTCCAGTGTAGTACTTTGTTGTAGTATTGACGGGCAAGCCTTGCCACAAGATGCAAGCCAACCTTCTTCAAATGAGGGTTTGGGGTGCACCATGGCCGGGGAAATTAAACTGTGTGATATAATAGGCCGAGCAGGCATTGAGGCTTTGTGATCTGCACAAATGGTTTTAGGATATATATGTTAGCAGATGATCTTGAGAGGAACTCTTCACATATTATACAGATGCAGAAAGAAAAATTGTGTGAAAAAGGTTCACTACACAGCTTGTTACATCCTCCATTTCACAGCACACAAAACTGAACAGGCTGGAAAAACACTTGCCTGGGCATGAAGCAGGATTGACCAATGATGAGGAGATGGACGGATGTGAGCGTATGTTTTCCACATTGAGATTTAACAACTGCACTATCCGAGATGGGAGCAGCACAGATGAACATGCTGTTGGACCCAGTCACAATTGAAAACAGGTGATCAGATTAAAACTGTGTTCCAGAGGAAAGCAGAAGATCATTAGTAACAAAACGAAACTAGTCTTCCTAAGGGAGTGGGAGTTTAGCCATTTTTAGACTCGGATCAAATCACTTACCAGGCTTTCTTTTGAGGTCAGGACCATTGCCTGCACGGCGTGGAATGAACACCCCAGTACCACTGGACTCATGACCAGATCCCAGGAACACAGCCCTCATTCCCGACCCTCCTCCCCTGTTTGCACCTGTCCACTGTGGAGTGTTGTAATTGTTACACCTCTCTGATTGATACTGCCCATGGTAACACTTCTGCAAACCAGGCCCACACCCTTGCTGCTGCTGCTGCTGATGATGATGATGTACAGGATAGAGCATGCTCTGAGACCCTGACCCTGCTCCAAGCCCAGTTTTGACTGCCATTTGCTGTTCCAAAAGTTACATTCAGGAGGATTCACTTTTAGCTACAGAGAGCATGCAGACAACAACTTCATATGGAGGAAAAACCAAAAGCAGCTTTGCTCTGCTTTCAATCTGAGTGCTTGCAAACTACGACCTGCACTGAAGAATTGAAGTGCCTATAATGAGTCATCAGTGCAATCAATCCTCAAGAGGGGACATGCAGGGTTTCATATCATTTTGGAGAATTGACTCAATTCCATCAATGCAAATGGACCCATCCAACAGACATATCCAATCCTGGAACTGAAGGTATTGAAGGGCTTACATGGCTGCTACTGCAAACTCGGCGATCATCCCCTCTTGTGGAGGAATTCCAGCTCTGCTCATTGGCAGATCCATTCATTGTAGTTCTTTCGTTTCTGTTCCTAAGGTATGGTAGGCTGCTAGGTGGAGATAACAGGCTACTAGCAGCCCTTGAAGGAGGAGGATTTCTTGCTACCATGCCTCCAGGCACTACTCCTATCTTAACAGGGACCTCCTTACTGTTGTGTGCTTGCAGAGGCTGGCTATGGACATGCTGATGATGGTATCTGCTTGGAGGAGCAGACATGGACTTCTGCTGGAATGTTTTCAATCTAATGACTTCTCCTGCTGCAGCATAGAGTAAATCCCACGCATCACTCTGCTGCTGTGCTTGAGAGGGAGTCGTTGGGGGAGAAGAAACTCGGGATGAAACCTGGGAAGAGCCCTTGGAACTCGCTGTACTGCTTGATTGCCAGTGCAAGCCTGATGACAAGCTCCCACTGGACCAGCTTGATGGAGGAGACCCGGATGCCACCTACCCACATTCCCACCACACTAAAGGGGATCAACCTGAGCTCGAGATGCTGCTGTACGCAACATAATCCTCAACAATTTCCTTTCTTCAAGACATGCTTCAAGAAATGCAAGAGCAATAAGGGAAACTAAGAAACCTCTTACCTTGTGCGTTTCAATGTCAGAAACAGTGGGAGGAGCTTCGCAATGAGTTTTCCCGCCAACACCCCGGTGTCGCTGCTGCTGTGTGATGCTGCTGCTTTCGTCCTGACGGTTGAGTATGGTTTGTGCAAGTCCTGCCAGGAGGAGTTCATCGTCCTCATCGTGTTCGGTCTCAGTGGAACGAGGTGACGAGGAGGAGCCAAGCGGTGAACTCGCCAAATCCGGCCAGGCTGCTGCTGCTGCAGAAGAGCCGCCGCCAACAACGACACTACCCTGCATTGACGATGATGCCATGGGGCTTCTGTCTTCCCGTACGTTGGAACGGATGATGCCGTGCACTCTGGCTACTTCGAATGCCATCGTTACTCGTGAAACCTCCTCGGTGCGCAGGCTTGTCAACTGAAGAAGCAGAGACTATTGTAAGCAAAGCGTAAGAGCTCACTCTTTCTGCGACACGGATTTCATCTCTAGTTTTTGTTCCCTCATGCAGGCAATTTTCCGCCGTATCATGAGTTATTCTCTTCAAAAACCGCTCGCTACTGAGATTGCGTATACACGGCTTCACAGAAGCTCACGTATCACAAAGTCCGCAAATCTTTCTTCGCGCTGATGTCCGGACTTCTGTCTTGTCTCCAAAGCTTCGAAATGATGATAAGTCCGCCAAAACTCTTGAAAACCTTTATTTCTCAGCTCCCCTTGCTTTCTTTCTTTCTTTTTGGCTGGGCTCACTTTGCACTACAACTACACAATGATATCGCGGGATATACGTATGAGGTGAAGTTGTCCCGGTTTCGGCGTCCGGAGCTCCAAGAATCTAGAAACTGCACAACATTAGAAATTGTCTCGGAATTCTTTGAAGACTCTACCATGCGCATAATGATAAGACTATGATACTCTTGGCAGGTTGAGAGAGTACTAAGAAGGCTCACGATGCTGGACACCTAGAAACAAGACTCCACAATCACTCCACCACAACCGAGTAAGAGACAAAAACCTCAAAATGCGCAAAGCGAAGGGGCGGTGAGGGCGACACAAACAAACCTCAAAGAAACCTCCAAAACCAACTCCGAATACTCTATCGCCTGCAGAGCACAATGTCGACACTCCTCCAGTCGCGTCGTTAAGTCACACACGACAGCCAGCCGACGGCCAACAAAGGCTGTACGAGCACTCACTGACAACGGAGGAAGAGGAAAGAAAGAAAGAGCGAGCTTAAGACACAGTCATAACCGGAGGTCAAGACCGCCAAAAAATGTCGAGTTTACATTTTAAGCCACTCGAAGCTCCAACATTGGATCCATGTTGCGGCAAACTTCACTTCTATAAGGACCGGAGCTTCTTGGTATCAAAGAGACTAGCGCTCGGAGCTGCAAGAGAAAGGGAGAAAGAGATGGCAGTAGCGCCGCGTGAAGCGAGCGCCTTTTCTGCGAGGGAGAGAAGAACCCGGGCGCATACGTACAGTACATATTTTGAATACAGTATCGGGGCCGTAATCGTACTTTGAGAACCGTAGTGTAGAAAACAAACCACGACTTAGGGTCTAAGAAGAAGAAGAAGAAGAAAGATTTTCTTTTTCTTTTTCTTTTTTCTTTTTTCTTTTCTTTTCTTTCTTTTTATTTTTCTTTCCACTTATTTTCCTTTTGTTTCTTTTCTTCCCAGGCTTTGTTTGCAAGATAAGTGTTTTTTTTAAAAATAAAATAAATTGGGTTATCGTCCAATCCAAATTTGCCAAAAGGAGGTCACACAAAGTTAGTCGTTTTGGGAAAGTCATAAAAAGGAACTTTAAAAAAAAAAAAACAAAACAAAAGCGGCCACGGAGTGTCTGTTACTTCTGCAAAGAGTTAAGACTTTGTTTTGCCGCCTCTTTCTCTTTCCAAGGGAAGGAAGTTGGGGTTTGCGGGGGGGGGATGATGGGGTCGATATAAATTTTTTTTTCTAGTGTGCTATTGAAAAATTAATTTGGTGCTTTTGTAAATTTAAAAAAAATATGTTCACACGTTCACACTACTCTCTGCAAAACCAAATGCATAGGCAAAACAACCCCCTAGAGAAAGAGAAAATAAAATAAAATAAAGGGGGACAATCTTTTTTTAGGGTTTAGGTTTTGGCTATTGACTGCTTTAGGGTTTAGGGTTTGGCCAAGCCTGTGAGACTTACTGAAGAAGCAGTTTTGCCATTTGGCCCATCTGCTATTTGTTGAATGGAGGTACCTATTTGACTACCTAGGTATTTGAAAGCACTTTTTTTTTTCTTTTAATTAAAAATTTCCATCTTCCATTTTTATTTTTATTTTTGGCTCGTATAGACCTCAACTACCCTAATACACCTTATTGCTAGATAATAACTCACTTCCCAAAGAACAAAGCAATGCTTTGATCCATGCCATTACATAAAGAATCGTCCAGATTCAAAACATACTACACCTTCCTTAAGGCAATTCTTCTCATAAAATGCATATTCTCAATGCCTACAAAATGTCTCGCATGCATCTATCGACACATAACGTTTCTTTGGGAGTACAATTGAAATCTTTTTTTTTCCATTTCCCCCAGTAAAGGAAAAGTTGATGCAAAGAAAGTCATGGCCACCCAAAGGAAGGCCTGCTTATATTTCAGTCAGAGGAGGACATTAAATCAGCAATGGGTGCTCATTCGAGATAGTACAAAAGTATTGTCTGCTTCTTTTTTTATGACTGCCCAATTGCCTGATCTAGATGTGTCTGGTCATCACCCGACACATCTTGGTGTTGCCCAGACACAAATTTTGTTTCTTATTATACACAATTTGGACATGTAATAGACATTACGATGTCTCTTAGTGCCTATTACACACCTTAAGAGTGCATAATAGAACCCAACATTTGGGCATGGGCATCATCCATCTTTTTCTCAAAAAAAAAAAAATGGAGAAAAATGCAGAAAAAAAAAAAAAAAAAAAAAAAAAAAACTTTTAAAAACAAACAAAAAAAAAAAAAAACAGCAAACCTTTTTATAACAAGTATGTTAAATCAGAAATAAGGAGAAATTGCTGAATTAACATCCTTGTTATCTACACACATAGCATTCATGATGGTCCCAAATGCCATGACAAATTAATGAGGCAAGTAACTTTCAGATTTTATGTAAGTATCTTCACATGGGTCATAACTCATAACAATACCTTCAATGCTCCCACCATAATGGAACCCAACATATCACAATATTGATACTTGGTATGGGTGGCTTTCAATTTATGTAAAATAATCATAGAAGAAACATGTCAGGTACTATAACCCTTCTAGCCATCAAGTGTTAATATAATGTGAAGAAAGGCTCTTGAATTCATCATTTGTGTTTGCAACAACAAAGATTTGCTGTGAATCCAAGAGCAACTCCACCTTTGCTCAGTATGTGATCTTGCAAATTAAAATTGGATACAGAACAGTCAAAACATGTCCACTTCGCTAAGCAAAATGGTTTTGGCCCAGCATTCTCGCAAACTTTGCTTAGGCTGTTAAAAGGCACAGCAAAGCCTAGCACATGCCTGAGATGAGTGTAATAAATATGATCTGACTGTTGCTCCCTGTTTGTGATTGGCCAATCATGATGATTGGTCCAGGTTGTTTGCTATTAGAAGTTCCACCTATTTGGAGTCCCAGTTATGGTTGTATGGGTGGGGTTGGAAAAAAAAGTAGATAACTGCACTTGGATGTGAAAAATCTTTTTACAGTATCACATAGTGAGCATCGCCGGAGATAGTCTTAGATACATACCACATGTTGGGTCATCTTCACATGTAAAGTATAAAGCTTTCAGATGCAGCTTTGACTACTCAAAACCCCAAGTGTTAAAAGATGATTCTCAAATATTGAACAGGGCTAATTCAATCCAGTCAAGATGATGCAAATTTTTGCTTGTGTCAGGGGCCACTTGCTGTTGTTGCCTCTTGGGAAAGAAGCCTTTCTCTGAGCTCAAAAGTTGTCCAGAAAAAATAAAGCTCTGAGTCTCCAACTTTTTGATGAAAAAATGTGCTAGCTAGTTTCCCAAGAGAACAGATGGGTGTATCTAGGCAAGCTTCAATTGTACACATTTATACAGTTGAGTCAAATTGGATGCACCCTTGTACAAAGTCGTGGTGGTGGCAACAATGTCTACTAGCAAGCACAGTGTTGCAGTTGTCATCAAATGTGGCCCATTTCTTTCCTTATTACTCATCTGTGCACAAAAGGCAGTGTCCTTGTTCTTGTCATTAGTCGTGGGCAATGGCAAATGCATCTGTTGCATTTCTTTATTACTCATTTGCACAAGAAAGGTGTTTAATTGGTACATTGTAATTTGTAAGATTTATGGAGGCTATCAATCAATGCATAAAATATCAAATACCTTAGTACCTTGGCCAGTTCAACACTAATTATATTATTTTCAGAAATGTTAAAATTTTCAAAAATTATTTCTTTCAAATCAAAAAAGATTTTGAAGGAAAATAGTGGATATTTAAGAATATTTTCGTTTGTTGAAATGAATGTTTCAAAATTAATTAATTATTCAACAGACATGTGTTGAAATGGCCAAGGTACTATGGTATGAAGGGCAGTAGAAAAGCTGTTACCTAATAGGCTTCCTTGTGAAGGGATGAAGTTGGGGGAGGGTTTGTTGGGTGTGACTAACCCCAAAAAATCCAATGCTCTAGAGAGAGAGACGAGAGAAATTTCTCAACCAATTGTGTCGCCTAGTTGAGAAATTTCTCAAATTGTGTCACGTAATCTATTGAGGTGTGATTAATGCGCTTCCAACTCTACAGCATTTGCTGAGAGGCTTTTGCTTTTCTTCTTGGGTGATTGATTACTTTAGTATGGAAAGAAAGTGGAGAGGGATGGGTAACCCTATAAATTGATCACCTCATTAGATACTTTGTCACCTTACACTGACACCTTCTGAACTTCATGTAGATTATTAGCTAGGACAACAAATTAACGTGTAGCAGCAAATTTGTCTGGAACATAGTCACAGTTTGACAAATAAAATTGCACAGGAGTCTTCTTTTTCCATTTTATTTGTAACCAATGTTACAATGTTGAATCCATTAGCTACATGGTTGTGATCATGTGAATTTCATGTTCGTAATTTAGTATCTCATATGATGCGAAATAAAAATGCCCACGATAGCACTTAGTGCAGATTAAGAGGCTGGTCCCTGAGCATTAGGGTTACCCATCCGCACAGATCCCATAAAAGAAAAAGGACTACCTACCCCCATTGGAGGAATGGCATGAGGCCAAGGTAAACTAAGGTTCACCCTAAAACCAACCTTCTGAGGATGAAAGTTTAGTGTATACCTTAGTACCTTGGCTGGTTCAACACTAATCATATTATTTTCAGAAATGTTGAAATTTTCAAAAATTATTTCTTCCAAATCAAAAAATATTGTGAAGGAAAATAGTGAATGATTAAGAATATTCCATTTGTTGAAATGAATGTTTCAAAATTAATTAATTATTTGATGGATATGTGTTGAAATGACCAAGGTACTATGGTAATGGAAAGCACAAAGGTTGTAAGGGCATTACCAAAATAAGGTCCTGTGTGAGGCAGCAGTGGAGAGAGAGCTGCCCAATTTCATCAATGCCCTCGCCTGTGTGCTTTACTGAGTGTAAAGAGCAACCTCCAATGATACCAGGAGGGTACCTGCTGGGTATCACAAAAAAATCAACACTAGGCTTTACAAAAATAGAAAGCCTGCAGGAACGGAACTTGCCATTTTCAAAAAGCCCCTTTCTAAGCTGTGCAAGGCGCTCTCTAGATACACTAGAGAAATCAGAGGAGGTCATTCCGTTCTTGGAAAGCCCAGCAGATCAGCCCGTTAGAAAATTGTCAGATTACTTCTTGCAACTTACATCCTTGAGAGAGAGAGACACACACACACACACACACACACACAGCCGGCCCGACATGCAGGTTCTGTTCATAAGAGGTCAACTGGTGTGTACCTAAGGGCCCAATTTCCCTGGATGAAGTAGTTTCCAATGCTACTTACTACCTCCAATAACCCCCTTCTGGGAGTGTTGTTGCTGACCACAATCGGGTATGATATCATATACACAAATCTACGCCTTTGATGGTCTGACAAAGGTGGTTGGCAGAAGCATTCTCAAGTGTTTTGGTTTAAAGCCCCTTTTCTCTCCCCCAGCATGGATCAGTTACAACATGACTGCCCACGAATTGAAATTCTTTTGTTTTTCAAAATATGACCCAGTTCCTCTTCTGTTGCAAAATCCTTGGACTACTTTAAAGTAGATTTACTACTTGTCTACTTGTTGAATCTCATACCCATGTCATCAAATGTCATACCCATATCTTCAAATTTCATACCCATGTCCATACCTGTCCTTTTCCTTGTGTTTCACAAGGCCTAACTCGACAAGGATATATACATTTCTTCCTTGTTCCGGTTCAGCCTTCCAATTCCAAAAGGCCCAAAAGAGAGGAGAAGAAAGAAGCATCCTGACTGGGTGGGAATGACTTGGTTGTGTAAGAATGAACTACAACTGAGTTACCAGGGTTCCACCTTGGTAACCTCTCATGTAAACCCTCCTACTTCCCTCCTACTTCCCCCCACCGCCCCCCCAACATTACCACCTTAAGTGGGTAAAGCTGCAATCACACTGAGTGTTACTGCTAATCACTAACACTAAGCTAACATGAAATCATTTTTAAAAAATTAATAATAAATCTGATATCATTTAACATTTTAAAAAAAATTCACAGCAAATTAATGTTAGTTAAGTTAAGGTTAGTGTTAATTAGCACCATGATGATGGATTTACAACATCATCATGGTGTTTGAAAAACCTTAGCTGTTTTCACGGTCGTTCTCCATGTGTACTTGTGTTCCCACTTTTGCTTTTTTCTTTTTCTTTTCTTTCATCATGAGAGCTTCACTCTAGTCATCGCAAGTTCCCTACTCTACCACAACTTCTTTTCTTGTTTCTATATCTTTGTTATCCTTGCATTCCATTCCATCACAACTTCCTTCTTGTTTTTGCAAGTTCGTTACCATCACATTTCACTCCATTGCAATTTCTTTTCTTGTTTCTTCAACTTCATTACCATCGCATTCCATTCCATCACTACTTTTTTTTGTTTCTGCAACTTTGTTACCACCGCATTCCATTGTCATTCAGGAATGCTTCTTTCAAGAATGGATATTTTCATTTTCATCTTTCAAGCAACGAAACCATTGTCGACTATTGGAGTTGCTAGTTGTTGGAGTTGCAAATCACAAGTCTCCATTATTAATAAATCATTGTTTTGTTGCATTTTTATTTATCTTTTGCCATGAACAAAATGTAAAAAAGGGTTTTTTTCATAATGTCATGCATGTTCTTGTTCCAAATTGTGGACAAGGTTTTGAACTCTCTAGATTTTAGGTTTCTTTTTCTTAATTTAAATTCTTTCTACTTTGATGCATTTGTTGCTAAAGTTGTTACTTAGTTCTTGCTAACTATTGCAGCATTCCATGATTTTCATATGTCCAGTGCTTTGTGTTTCCTATCCCATGGTCTAGATCATTGGGTTAAACCTAGAAGCATAGTGTGGTTCTCCCACTTCTTCTTCACTGAGTAAAAAGATGATAGGTGGGTTGAAAACTTCAGAATGACGAAATTGAATCTTCTTTGGATTGTTAACTAGATGCGACTTGTGTTGTTGAAATATGACACCCATTATCAAAAAACTATTCCAATTGATATATAGGTGTTGTGCGCCATCTATAAACTGGCACATGGTGCTAATTTTTTGGTGTGCAATGAACTTTTTACAATTGGGAAATCAACAGTTTCCAAGGTTCTCCATGAATTTGTGATAGCTATGAATTTTGTTTTTAAAAAACTAATTGCATCGCCAATAAGAATAGAGATGGCCATTGTGATGGAGAATTTTAAACAATGGTGTGGGTTGCTTAACGTGCATGGAGCAATTGACAACACTCACATCATAATTTATAAACCCATCACCCTTTTTCCTGAAGACTATTATCATCATAAACTGGTGACTATTCCATACAGGTTCAAGTAGTGGTTGATTTTAACAAATTTTTTTTGGAATTTTATGTGGGATTTCCAGGTAGTGTCAACAATGTTAAAGTCTTGTGTAGGTCTACATTGTATTGTCATGCTCTATATCATAATCTATTTGATCTTAGCAAAGGTGTGGAGGGAATTTTTCCTTATTTGTTTGGGGGACAAGGGTTACCCGCTAATCAACTAGATAATGACGTCGTTCAAAGAAGATGGACAACATTCTATCTTTGAACTCCTTTACAATAGATAACATAAAAGAGGTAGGTCTATAGTTGAGAATATTTTTGGTATATTGAAAAAAACGTTTAGAAGGCTCTTGAGGTCTGAAATGCATGTCACCTTCATCCTTGACATGTTTATAGGTTGTTATTTGATGCACAACCTTCTCAAGTTTGAAGACAAGGAAAGCATTGGTAGGCTACTCCATATCATTGAATTAAAAGTTGTTGTTCATGGAAAACAAATGAACAAAAATGTTGTTGTTGCAAGTGATGACAACATGAACTAGTTGAAGGCCTAGAACTATCTAGTGATGCAATACAATGCAAATTAATTCAATATCTTGGAAGACAACAAAACATTAAATGATTGGGTAATTCAAAAAAAAATTCTTATGTCTTTTGAAAGATTTGATAAAAAAATCAAGTTCTATATGTTGTAAAAAAAATAATTAATTGTATTTTTTTTGTTTGTAGGCAATGACCATGTTGTATGGTTGGAAGCAAAAAAAATTTCATTTCAGAGAATTTTTTGAAATTCAACATGCAAGTTTACTTACCACCCACACCCACCATTTGAGTTTTTATTTTCACTCCTATTGGGATTATCAAATGTGTGTTTTGTTTCATGGTTGTTGTTGGCAACACCATATGTGAAAACAAATGTCATTACTTGTGTCAAGTTATTCAAAGCTTGAACCATGTCCATTTGTGTGGGATTGGTACCCAAGTTTTTAAGTACTAGAGTTATTTTTCCCCAAAAGAATTTTGAATTTCTATTCATTTTTTCTTTAACACCAAGCTTTTGGCATTGATACAATCAATGAACTCAAAAGAAAAACTTATAAGTGTTCAATTAGGTGAAATTGTGGTAGTGTTGTGCGCACATTAAATGGCAAGCCCCCGAATTGAAAATAGCTTGTGGGAGTGAGGTTTCTAATGCATGGAGTTATGAACCATGTCCTTTTAAGGCAAAGGGGGTTCAACTTGGATAAACCCAAGTCAGCATTATCTGTTAACATGTTTTATAATCATACTTTAAGGTGGTTGCCTAGGGTCACCGAGAGAACATGCCTAAACATGAAATTTAACCTTCATGTGTTTTGAAGGGGCCCAAAGAAGGAAAACATCACTTGGTAAGAGAAGCGAATTCAAGAGTGGCATGGTGCGATTTAGGGGATCAACATAAAGATAGACAATAAAATTGTCTAAAATTCTTAGTACATTTAAATGGGTCAAGCCTGGGATGCGAACTATACCTAAGTCAGAAACTAGTTACTTTCTTAAAGGCTTGAGGTGAGAGAAGGGCAAAAGGGGTGGCTTGCCATGACAAGGGCAACATGTTATTTGTGTTTATGAGGACGTAGACCTCTCGAAGGTGGGGGTGCATGACATGTCCTTTTGCTTAAAAGATGTTTTAAGCAAATGCGAGCCTCATATCGAAACCACCTTAGTGGGGCATTAAGGTGATATGGGAGTTAGGCCAAAAATGGCTCCGCAAGGTTTGACTTTTTAAAGAATCGAGATGCATCTAGACCTCGGGGTCTAGAGGGGTTAAGGCAGGAGCTTGGGTTCTCACTAGCCAAATAAGAAGATTGGGGGTTGTCTTTGGGATTATAGTGCAAAATATTATCCCCTTAAACCCTCAACGAACGATCAAGTGATGTCTTGAGTCGCCCATGGGGGTGAGCTTGCTAAAGTGCCTAGGAAGATTAGGAGTTGTCCCTTTAAAGCTTTGAGATCTCTGAAAGAAGGTTGGCCCCGAGACAACTCAGGTCATTTCAGCTTAAGTCCTTTGGACCAACTATGGGAGTTAGTTCTAGAAAGCCCCCGAATTAACCTAGGCCTAATTTGACTTAAGGCCATGTGGACCAGCTCTGGGAGTTGGGCCTTGGTTGGCTCCAAGTTAGGTAAAACTTAGTTTCAATAGCAAGGTTTAGCAAGTTTAAGTAGCAAGTTTAAGTCCATCTTGAAGGGTTGGAACTTGGGGACTAACCAAGTATGTTGTGGGGTGTGCAAGTAGCTAGAAGCTAAAGGAGTTAACATGAGAAGAGCTTGGCAAGACACAAGGAACGTAAGATGACAAGCCAGAAAGGCCGTGTCATCCTTCTTCTGGTAATGCTTTCAACCTATGGCCTTACCTTACTCACAACTTAAAACAACATGCTCAATATGTGACCCGGCAAAAATATTTCTCAAATCCAAGTTTAGTTATTTACTTTTTTCCAACCCCACTCATCAAACTAAAACTGGGACTGTGAATCAGTGATTTTTTTTTGGCGAAAAATCGCCAAATGGCGACACAGTTTTCTGAAAGCGGAATATTTTGTCACAAATTCCCTGTTTTTGAGAAAAAAATTCGCCAAAAAGCGACAGAAAGCTGGTTATCTGGGATGGTGTCGCCACATTTATGCCTACTGGCTACAGTTTTCAGAGTTTCTTGAAATAAATTCGCCAGTTAAGTCGAAATCTGCCTAGGGATGCTCGCCACCCTGGCTACATTAGGAAATTGAAAAAAAAAACACTGCTGTGAATAGGTGGGAGACTACTAATAGCAACCCCCTGGACCAACCATTGTGATTGGCAAATCGGAAACAGGGAGCAGAAGTCAGATCATATTTATTACACTCTTCTGTAGCAGGTGCTAGGCTTTGCTGTGCCTTTCACCAGCCTCACTAAATTGTTCCAAAAATGGAGGGCCAAAACTATTTTGCTGATCCAAACTGGCATGTTTTGACTTTCTTCGGTCGATTCTAATTTGCAGGGTTCACAAACTAGCACCCATGGAGCTGCTCTAAGTAACCAAAAAAATTCTTTAACCCTGTATATGGACAACGGCTATAGAATTAATTGTTTAGGGTTACATAGAGGGTGTTTGTATAGGCTTGTGTGTAGGTGTGCAGGAAAGATGGTTTGACCAATGAAATTGCTGGATCTGGTGATTTGAATTTTAAATTTTAGTTATTTTCAGGGAACTAACAATTCAATGTGTAACAGGGTTTAATAGGTTTGTGAGAAGTTTAAAGTACCAATGGACATGATAGAGAGGGATCAGCCTTTTCAATATTCACCAGAATATTAGTGTTGTGTGCAAGCCTGAATTTCTTTTTCTTTCAGCCAATGGGGGTACTGGATTTGGTGGCCTGAATTTGTTTTAAAAGTTATCTTAAGTGAAGGTAGAGTCAATAGAGTTATCCATAAAGTCACCTTGTCTTTGGGCCTGCTTTCCCTCCCTATCCTGTCTTTCAATGGTATTGGCAAAGTAATGAAATTTTATTAAATCTCAGTATGAAATACTGAAATTCAGCATCTTATGCACAAGGTTCGAGACTAATTATAGTCGTTGTACAGGTAGGAGCACAGAAAATATATGTAACAGCACTGGAGGCAAAGGAAAGACAGGATGAAACTGAGTTTACCACCAAAATTGCTAGAAAAACTAAATGGGGTCCCAATTATTTTGTTTTATAAAATTTTCATTCCCAGTTACATGGTTGATGTCCTATTATGCCA
>Ga0116231_10007469_pt1 | contig 19982 bp, 14 predicted proteins | sample S1TSphgellanicum_2_FD_89695 | JGI IMG/M metagenome (GOLD analysis project Ga0116231, IMG submission 89695) | Host-associated microbial communities from peat moss isolated from Minnesota, USA - S1T2_Fd - Sphagnum magellanicum MG | ecosystem: Host-associated > Plants > Peat moss > Unclassified...
GCTTTCATTGTTATTTGTAAGGGTTTTTTTTTTTTTTTTTTTTTTTTATTAAGGGCTTTAAATTTTTTTTTTTCCTTTTTTTTTTTTTTTTTCCTTTGCATGGTTGGCGAATATGTGTGTACTAAGAAAGCCATTTATTTAATAGCATACACATTAACATAATAGATAATATTATATTGAAATTTAAAAAGCTACAGAATATTTATGATAAATTAAAATACATCTTTACCCATAAATCATCAATTGGATAATGCTTAGAACTAAATAAGCAAGCAACAGTAGTGAAACAAGTACATAATGCCATACCCCAGCTACACCCAAATTCTCACAGCAACAAACCCTAGGCCTACCTCCTGCAAGGTCAAAAGAGAAAGTTCTCTCCACCCATGCAAGTGGGCATTTATTTATAAAACTGGTTGAATTCAAGAGTCCTAAGGCTTCCACAGGTTCACTCTGCTCGGTCTTGTTTTGTTAGCATTTCTTTTGAAATTCTCTCATATTTTTAACCTTCATAATAAGATGGTTTTGCTAAGGGAAAGGCTACATTGCAACCTTTTTTTTAAAAAGCCTTTCAACAAAGATGATCGCTTACCCATGTTACAATTCTTAAATCAATTTCTATGGCATACATACATACATACAAATCCTCAACAAAATTCTGAAATTCATGACAAATTTCTCATCATTTGCCCATTGCATTTATACATGCAAATCATGCTTGATATGCAAGTTTTGTCCTCTTTTTTATTTACTACATCCAATGGACATGTATTGGTCTACATCCTCCATGTTGTGCATGTATTGGGTGCACATTCATTCTTTATGGGCATCATGCTTTGGTTGCATTTTGTTTTGTGCCATGTTGTGATGTTGCATTCCTTAGGTATGTAGATAGGTCAGTGTCTGAATACTTCAACCCTGAGAGAGCTTAAAATTTTGGGACATAGCTTGGTTGCTCTGGTTTTCATTTGGCTAATTATAACATCCATGGAAATGTTTTGGTGCGCAGTTAAGTATGCAGTTGTTGGACATGGGGGAAGGAGCAGGAGTAGCCAAGTTGAGGGAGGTAGAAGGGTGGGGTAGGGAGGGGGGAAACAATGCCAGCAACAGACACTTGAAAGAGTGCCTTTAGGAGTGGTTCACTTTCTAATTACTACAATTTCCCATGTGATGGATCTGAAAAACAAATGGAACTAACTCTCAGTCAGTCAGAAATTTAATGAGAGATCACTTTCTGTATAAATTCCTTCATTTCCCATGTATAAATTCCCATTTGACTGCTTTTGCATTAGCCTCACTGTTAACCCCTCCATGTCAAGAGAAAGGCCTTAACCCCCCACCCCCAACACAAACACAGATGATGAAAGGATACATTCATTTTATAAGCAGAGGGTGTCAGTGGCTCTTCAAAGAGTTCAGGTCGCCATTATCTTGGATCAAGCAGTTGTGACAGCAGGAGAGGCCTCTTATAGGCTTGTTGTCCTTCCAGGTTTTTTTTATCATCTCCTTGCTCGATTTGCTTCGTGCTACTGGTGATGGGTTCAGGTCCTAGGTGTTGTGTTTGCTCTTCCTAGGGCTCCCCATTGTGTATTCTGCACTTTCAGGTGTGATCTTTTGTTGGGACTTGAGTCTTTTGTTTTTTCTTCTCTTGTTCCCTTGCCGGGTGTTTTTCCTTTATTTATTTATTAATATATTACTACCTAGTTGGAGTAGGGTAGCTTAAGTGCAAGTTTGAAATACCATTGTCTAAAAATTGTAATAAATGTATGCCAACTAACTTTGCCATGAGATCTAGAATTTTTTTAATGTTTGCCCCCCCAACAACTTGATTTCTTTTTCCATTCTGCATGGTTGGGAGTTAGACTGCGTGCACTCAGCACAGGAGTAGGAAAAACTAGAACTTTTGTTACATTTGTGTTAGGTATTTAAATTTTATGAATATTTAATTCAAACCCAAAGTCTAAGCTAGTCAATGATGACAAAGTCCTCCTGTATCTCTAAGTTTTTAATTGAAGTGATTATTGTACAAGTTAAGCACTTTCGCTTGAAATTGTTCAAAAAAAGTTGGCAATTTATCCTGGTCATCCCATATGAGTTCACTCTGGCCCCCAAATACAAATTCCATTTGATATAAGTATAATCTTTTTGTAAAGAGTATGTTCTCATTAGGTGTCCATGGAGATGAAGCTTAGCACACTTACCCAAAAGAATGTTCAAAAGCCCAATCAAATTAGTCATTCTTTACTTCAGTAAATTACTACTTTTTTTCCTTTGCTGAGGAAGCAAAACTCGATAAAGTTTTGGTAAAAACATTCAGAAATGAAAAGTTCTATAACCTGACTAGGTTTTGTTATTGCATAAACATTGTAGGCAAAATCCTTACTTCACATTCTATGAAGTTAATTACATACTATGTACACCCTCATCATACATAGGTGCTTACATGAGTTGCCACTTTTGATAGCACTTCAAATTTCATTGTGATGGCCTTGTATGATGCCACATACTAGTACGTACACACATGCACGCACATGAGTTGCCATTTTCCATAGTATCCTAAATATCCTTTTGCAATGGGTTGCTCTAAATCAGTGCTTTTTTTCCTTTTTTTTTCCAATTTTGTGATGTAGCTGAAGATGACTTAGCCATATCTGGCTATGAAAAAAAGTGAAAGTGAAAATTTTTAAGAATTCTTCTGTATTGGTTGCTGCCTACTGGAACTTAATACAAAATTCTGCTGATTTAAAGAAGAATTTCTGAATTTTGGCAACTACAAAAACCCAAAAATTCATTGTTTTGCCATTTTAAAACATCACCAGCTGGCTAAATTTTGCCTAATGGATACACTAAAATTGGTCCGTCACAAGTAGGGCTGTTATTTTCAATTGTATGATATCAAAAATCCGGGAATTTTTTTCCCTCAAAATTTTAAAAAATGGTGGAATTTACACTAGAAAAAAATTCAAAAATTCTCCGCCCCTTTTTTTTTGGTCCAAAAAACTAACTGGTCACACAACTCACACAAGTAGTTTGTAGCTTTTTGCAGGTCTCCCAGGGTAAGTTGAGCCATACATTCACAACTATCAATGTAGCTTTAGCCCAACTCAAATCCTGGCAAACACGAAGGACATCATTTTTCCAGTTGATGAAAGTATCCATTAAGTACATGTAAAGTTCAGGGTGCAGACACTTGGTGTTACTTATTGTGGACAGAGAGTATAAATACTTCAAGCCCATTCTGCACGCTTTGCCAGTAATGGTTGGGGTCCCACAAGTCACATTCTGGCTGGCAACAAGCACAAGACAAAATGAAAATGATTTTTGTTTTGGGCGATGAGAAGGTTATTTCGTAAAGCTCAAGTTCATTCATGTTAAGTGTGGATATCTGGTCCCACACAAGCTACAGCTGCAAAATCAGCTTTTCTGTGCAAGGATGATTCAAACCTTGTATTTCTTCTCTCTAACTTACACATATGTTCCCAGTAAGTGGTGTTACTGAGCCAAGTTTTTGTTTCCCTGAATACTTGAGGACAAATAACAACACATTGGATGATGCACAACTTCTTATGTCATTGTGCAAGAAGAAGAAATAAAATCTCAATTCTTCCACATCTTTGACATTGCTCTCACATGACATTGATGATTGAAACCTCAAATGTCCATTTACATGAAGGTGGAGGCACCTTAAATTGTGTTGTACCCAAACATATGAGTTATATAATGGTCTCCTATACCACTTCTTATGGGGAAAAAATGAACTACATCCTATTGTCATGATTCAACATCTATATATCTACTAATTCAGTCAATAGTGAATGTCATAAAGAACAACATTTTGTTTCTATGAGGATAGTTATGAAATTGATCTTGCAAGTATTTTATCCATCTATCATATCATATTTATGTTTTCTACGAGGATTATTTAAAGATTAACTTCTACTCATTTTGAAATTTTGAAATTAAAAATACAAAGTTAAGCTATTTAGGGCAATTGTTCTAGATGGTTCTAAACTTTGTTGACATAATATTACCACATGTGTGAGGTATGTTCAAAGTGTTGCAAGATGTACTTCAATATTTAGTTCTAACTTAGTTCTTACAATGTGAACTATAAGTTGAATCATTTCACCACTCATTTTTTTGAATCTCCATGTCTATCTAACAAATCTTCTAGCTATTGAATGCTTAGGTAGAATTGTAATTGTTTGAAAGATTTGTAAAATTACAATAGTTGGAAAGATTTTCTCATCATTGTAAAGGTTATCATTTAAAAACGTGGGTAATAGTCCATTTTCAAGTACACAATTTCAATTTCATTCCAACATCTCAAAATTCAATCCACACATCTGAAATACTAATGAAAAGAATGTTTGTCATGATGAGCAATTTCCAGATTTAGTAGAAATTGAACCTTTTGAAGACCACAATGTAAGCTTACTACAAGATGCAAGAAGATGAAGGTCCAACAAGCTAGGAAGAGTTGAAGAAATAATTCAATTCAAGAACTCAAACACCTATAAATGAGATCACAAGCTTACATTACCACATTGCACAATCATGCCATAGCAATGATGCACAACTTCATGATGTTCCATTTGTTTCTAATTTTCTCATGTTTGCAACAACTCAAAAAATTTCAGATTCTTGAGCCCCAATTTGCAGGATAAGAAAGAATGAGAATTAGAGTGATAAATCCTTGAAAAATGCCATGAAGGCAACAGACATGGGTGTTAAAATCAATGTGGTAGCTTGTCATTTTGGCATTTGTGCATCTTCTTTGAAGGCCCACCTCAATGGGAAAGCCAAATCTTGAAAACATAAGAAAGATGGGACATTATTTGCAAAAGAAGAAGAACAAGTTATCCATTGGGTGTTAAAGATGCAATGCATTGGTCTATCCATGTTGCTTCAACAAGTGAGGTTTTTAAGGTATAGCATATAACACAAGAAAAGGCAACATGATTCACAAATGGTGTGCTTGGGAAAAATTGGTGGAAATGGTTCAAAGCAAAACACCTTCAATTGAGAGTTTGAAAGTGGCTCAATGGCCAAAGGTGACTAACTAGGGCCAAAAAACTAAGTGTAGAAAATGTTGCAAACTTTTATGCAAATATAAACAACTTTACAAGCTTTATAACTACAACCCATCCCACATCTAAAATTGTGATAAATCAAGAGCACAAGCTATCAATTTTGGTTTGGTAAAAAGAATTTAAATGTTTAAATAGGTTCATAGAACATGTCATCATTTAATGTGAAATCCCTTTCAGGTTCCTCACAGCTAATGTGATGTAAAAAAATGAAAAAAAAAAAATCATGAATTTTTTTTTTTTACAACAACATGATGTAAATTAAAATAGATTTTTAAAAAAAATCTCCTAGCTATGACCTATTTATCATAAATATCAATTGTTAATATTAAATTAATGACAGGGCCATTGTGTATAACACACCTTGTTTTGTTTTGTTTTGTTTTGTTTTATAGTTATGAGATCCACTGAACCAGGATGCTTCAGATCGTGTTCTCGGTGTCTTTGGAAAGCTCTAGACAAGGAAGGGCGCATGGGCTTGGTTCCATGACGTTTGGACTTGCAATACAAAAGTTCTTGAATATTGAATGATTTTTTCACTGAAAATTAAATTAAATTGTAGCTAAAAATTTCAGAGGAATTGGAATGTGGCTTTGTTGCTGTTGGAAAGATCTTGATGAGCAGGATTTAATGGAATTTATTTGGTAAGATTTGGATTCAGAATGTGGGAGATATTGATTTTAAAGTGATTTCTGCTGCTGAAAATTCAAATAAATTCCAAAGAACCAGGTTGTGGAAGGAAAAATCAGTTGCGGACGTGGTAACACTTGGGCCAAGGCACAGGCCACACTAGTTGTAATCATAATGCACAGGATGCATAAGTCTGTTACAGTGAGAATTGGGTCTATTTGGTATGAGGATAATTTTGCTTGGTGCCCACAACACAAAAAACAAAAATGGAAAGCATAGAAAACCCTAAAATCTTGGTAGCTCCGAGCCCAAAATTTGTGCAGGATCAAATCTGATGACTCATAATATGGACTTGAATGTATCCTTTTCCAGCTATGGAACGAAAGACAAGACTCAAAACAAATTTGGGACAGTTGCATCAATCAATCCAAAGGTGCCTAATTTTGGCCTCTTTTTCTTCAAAGGGTTAGTGAATCTCATCTTTTTGGGGACGAAAAAAATGTGCTAATGTCGCCAGATTTCAAGGAAAAGATTTCTGAAATTGCCATATATAGACAATTGGCTCGCCAAAATGTAGGAAGGTTTTTCCTCTACAACTTGTTGATGTCCATGACTATTGTATCTAATTTTAGTTCACCTGATGATTAAAATACCAATGGCAATATCTATCTATTAAGGAAGGTTGTTTGTTTGTTTAGATGTTAAAATCTCTCCCAAACCACAAGTCCTCTGAACCCACCCCCCCCTCCCCCCAACTCTTGGTACCATTGGAAGGCCCTTGATGAGTAGAGGTGCAACAAGGTGACTTTGTAATGTTTAGGCCTAATATGCAAGTGTTATTGAATAAAACTTTCAAAGAAATTTCAACAAAATCAAAATTACACAATTTTTAGGAAAATTGGGGTAAGGTCTTGGTATTCTTGGAAAGCCCTTGATGCACGCAATTCATTGAAGGTAATTTTATCACTTTTAAACCTAAGGTGAGAACAATATTGAATTTTGAGTAATTTTTATCACCAGAAATTTTTTATTATTATTATTATTATTTTCTTCACAGTTCGGCTCTGCCATCAAGGTCTTGTTCACACCTGGGCCATGGCAGATGCCACATGAGTATAATCTAATTGAACAATATGTGTAAGTCCTTGTGACGGTTTCCAAAATCTATGACCAAATTGTCAATTTGAAAACCTTCCCATAATTGTATACACTTTTATTTACCCAAACTTATATGTTTGTCCATCTGGGAAAATTGTATATGTTAAGTTGTTTCTATATCATATTTTGTCTTTGATGTTCCTAAATGGATACCCACAACCCAAAAAAAATGAAAAATAAAACAATGTAAATGTATTTTTTAGCACTAACAAAATAGTTGGATATATTTGGTATATGAAATCAAAACAACAAAATTTCTTGAAAACAAGTTTGCCCAAAAAGTTCAAAGGGGTGGTGAATCTGAATTTATTATATTTGATATGACCTTAGAATATAAAAAGTTTGCTCCATGAACTAAACACAAATACACAAATTGTTATAAATGTGGGCAAGAAAATTGACAAAGTATCACCTACATCAATTGTGCTTCCAAACATAGTCAATGCAAGAATTCAAGGTATTTCCACAAATGAAACAATAAGTTTACATAATTGCGAATTATCACATGTGAAATGAGACATCGAAGATACATTGTGAATTGACAACAGACTTCAAATGTAAATTGGAACACAATGACAAACTTCACCATCGCACATGGAGATACATGAACATCATTAAGAAAAGAAAAAGAAAAAACAACATTCTTCATAGAGATAACTCAAATGTGCACGAAGATTAAGTACAATGAAAATAAAATATTAACAAGTAATAAACTTTTAGAGTTTCAAGGACACAAATAGAATCAAAAGAAAAGTCCTTAGTGTCCTCCTTCAAGCTGCAACAAGCTTGTGAGGGTACAGCTCCATTCAATGGTAGGTTACCTCTGTACAAGCAAGCATCTAAACCTATGGCATAGGGAGGCCTACATCAAACAAAGCAATTGCAGTCTTGTGCACCCTGGACATATTCTCTAAAGCACATGAATGTGCCAAACAAACAAACATTATAGACATTACAGCCTGAAGAATGCATAATGGACAAAAGTGGAGTGGCAACACTTCCCTCCAAGACTATACCCACAAATTGCAATGTGAGGCTATGGCAATTGAGTCAAGCCTGATCTTAGAACTTCTGTAACTAAACATGGTAATAGGAAAAACTTGATGAAGTTGCAGAGAAATCTCCACAACAACAATTATAGGTAACACCAATGAGTGCAGTCATAACCTCATGACAGTCACTCACAAAGCGACAGACCATCACCTTCATCACGAACGGCAGTGACAAGCTGCCATGACTACCCACTGAGTTCATCAGCTCCCAAGAGTGGGTGTAGATAAGCATATAATAATCTTCCCAAGAGAGAAATATCATCTCATCTCATCAATTCTAGGACTGACTGATTTACAATCCAGAGATTGAATATTACTGATTTGTAAAATTGAGAGCTTCTCTGATTTAATATTTTTTAAACCTGTGAAGAAATATGGTGGCAAAGAAGAACAAGAAACATTCCAACTGCTTGCATCAATTGCAGCTTGATTACATTTTTCCACATTGAAATGACATTACCATTGTATTCTTCTTTAGTCTCCAAACCCTGCACAAAATCCTAAAAGAACAATACCTGAAGGCTGCCTCTACAAGCTTCAAGCATCATTAACGAGAACTCCTTGTGAAGAAGAAGAAGCTCCTTGCTTCAGAGCTTCACCCCTAGACATGTCTTCAATGCAATACAGTGAGAAAGAAGAACAATAGACATTCCAAGTGATGGCATCAATTGCAGCTCGATTACATTACTCGGCATTCTAAAGACATTCTCACTGTATTCTTGTTCCGTCTCCAAACCCTAGCACAAAATCCTGAAAGTACTATTTACCTGAAGGCTTTCTCTAAGTGCTTGAAGCGTCACCAACAAGAACTCCTTGTGAAGAAGAAGAAGAAGCTCCTCCTTGCTTCAGGGCTTCACCCCTAGACATAACCTCATCTCCTCTTCGGACCTTGATCTTGTACTTGGCTTCAAACTCTGCAAATTCCTTCTTCTTCTTTTCCAATGCTTCCGTGAGCCTGGTAATGACCTCTTGGAGTCCATCCCTGTTCCGTTGCACCGCAGGCAACACTTCTCCCACCGTTCGTTCCACTAAAACACCTCCGATCATGCGAAAACATTTCCTGGCGGGATCTAGAGGCTGGATAGCGTTGATCACAAGAGTATGTTCGTTCAATTCCTGATCCAGCTCGTTGAGCTTTGTGTAGAGCTGGTTGATCTCTGATCGCATCACGCTCCATTTCCCCGCCACGGCTTGCTCGTTCATCATCTCCAATGGCTTATCGCCTACGGTATCTCCCATGGAGACACACTTCCACAAGCTCCACTACGAAACAGAAACAATCTTCGAAACAGTGAGCTTACTGCAGCAAACCACAGCAGCAGAAAATGCATAAGAAAACACACAGAAACCAAAGGAGGAGAAAGCAGATGTATCCCTCCCTCCAGGCTACTCTCCAATTGCAAAAAAGGAAAAGGAAAAACGGAAGAGCTTGCTTCCGCAACAACAAAAAGCTTGCCCCAGGGCAGGCACAACAACGAAAGCTTGCTCCAGACACAAAAGGAGCAAACGAAGCAAGAAAGCCAGCAACAGAAACCAAACAAGTACAGAAGATTAGGGTTAGGGTTAGGGTGAGATCGTTGGAGCTTTGCTTTCGGTTGGCATCTTCTGTGTTGTAAATGCAAACTGATCTTGTAATAACAGCCTTGCAACATTTGTGAGAGCTTTGAAGAACCTTTGCTTTTTGGTTGCATCAGTCTATGTTGCAATGCAACAGCAGCTCTTTGAAGCTTTGCTTTTGTTTGCCGCATCAAATCTGTGGTGCATTGCAACAGCTCTTGTAACTAGCATTGCACCACCATTCATGACAGAACTTTCTAATGTCCATAACCAGATAACCATTCTTGCATCCCACACAATCATCATTTGATTTGCAATGGACATGAACAGATACTCTTCGAGACACATTCTGGTTGCATGTTGCATCCCCAAAATACATCCAATTGTGCACAAGATGCACAATGCAGCCTAATAGAATAGCCAATCAATTGCAAACTGCAACACCAAATGCACATTACAACAACATATGCACAATCTACTGCAAACAACACAAAATGCACACTGTAACAACAATAGATGCAAAATATATTGTGCAACACAAAATGCACAAATGTAACAACAATAAATGCAAAATACATTGCAAGCTGCAACACAAAATGCACAAATGTAACAACATATGCACAATCTATTGCAAACTGCAAGACTAAACATACAATGGAACAACAATATGTGCAAAATCTGTTGCAAACTGCAGCACAAAATGCACTGTAACAACAATAAGTGTAAAGATTTAGTCAAACATAACAAAAAAATTATGCAAAATCTATTGTAAACTGCAACACAAAATGCACAATTTAACAACAATATCTGCAATCTGCTACACATTGTGCAAACCCTCATAGAGTCCAAGGGACAAGCCAAGCTATCGAACATTCAAGTTTTCAAAATGACAACATTGTGAGGTCAAATGAACAACTCCAGATCAGAGTTCTATAAATCAATCCAAGTTGAAGAAAACGCAGAGAAGGAAACCACATTGGTGCAAATACATGTGATCAAGATTGTAGTCTTTCATTGAAAAAATATTCTCTATGGAGAGACAGTTTGATTTACCAAGGACATTTGCTGGAGTACAATTGCAAGATGTGTATCATGGCTGTACTGGTGACCATGACCACTTACAGCACAAAAATCAGTCAACTGAAGTTCTCTACTTTCCCTCTAGTCATCTATCTATCCTCTTTTCTTCTGGTCCCATCTAAGTGAAAAATGAGAAGATAATACAGATCAGCCAAAGCCACCTTCATAAAACCTGTAGCCAGACCTCCTAGGTAGTGAAAGAATTGTCCACTGTACCAATCTGTACCAAACTGCACTGCACCTGCTGTTTCAATTGTCCATGGCAGAGGTGGCAAGCCCGAGTCTGCTACTAGTCTCACCTTCAAGTGCAATTTCCTTTAATCTGAATAAGGTTTCAGCTGAAGAACCATTGTTACAGCTTTATCAACACTGGATAATCTGTGCACATACAAACAGCACCCAACCCAACAAACATGAGCCACATGCACTCCACATTGAAAACCTCTGAAGAAAGACAAAAATTCGGCAATACAACTGTTCTTGTTTTCACGAACCAATCAAAGGTTAGTAGCAACAAAGCGTCACAAATGACTGACAATTCCCTCAACTCTCTTGGGTTATACCTCACTAGATTTACACCATATCACACATCCAGACCACATTCAGAACTTGTCAAATTTTCTCTCCAATTCTTAGATTTTGTTAAATCTTAGTGAACAGGATGGCAATGACCCCACTAAAAGCAGCACATGCCGCTCCTAATCTTCATATGCCCTCAGACAGCACAATGAAAATATCTCAAGTCCATGGAGAAGTGATTTCAGAAAAACCAGAGAATTAATCAAACTTACCATTGTTGAACTTTTCTAAACTCAGTCAACACAGGGTAGATGTTTTCAAAAGCCTCATATATCTCATCCCTCACCTGAAACAGCACACACAACCCAATATGCCTAATAGCACGTCAGTGACAAAGTATGTCTATGCAATACACAAATTGTGCCCAGTGGTCACACACCCTGATCCTGCTCAGACATATTCCCCCCTACAAAATAATGAAACTCAGAACAGATGAACAAAATGTGATGAGGAAAGAAACATACCTTTGCACCAGTGAGAACAATCTTGCCAGACACAAAAATGAGCAATACAATCTTGGGCTGCTTCATTCTATAGATCAATCCTGGAAACAACTCAGGTTCATACTGCAGACCACAACAGATTCTCAGGAGTAGGACATTGAAATGGACAAAAAGACATGGGTTTTGCATGACCCAAGAATGCTTCATTGGCATCACAGTAAAACGTTAGGAATCAGGATTGCCAATGTGTCACTCTAACAAAAACCTGGGGATATGATAGCAGATATCATTCTATCTGATGGTAATCCAGCATCATGAGGTGCAGCCAGAAACAGGAGTGCAGACTGTAAAAACCTCTCTCCTACATGATAAACCCTCCACATGCTCAAGGGAACCTTGTGTGAAGGTTAAAGAGCACCTTTGCAAACTTCAAACACCTCTGATGGAAACTTCATTAACACTTTGCTAATAAAAATCAAACACCAATGCCAGGATTCTTTCAAGTGTGGCAAACAAATAATAATAAGATCCAATTCTTACGCTAGAAAAGTGTCCATGGGCGTATGCCAGCCCCTCCAATCTGATAGGAAACTTTGCATCACATGATCCCACAATATTTTGGATCTTGAAATCCTGCAGCCAATGCGGCATAGTCAGATGAAACCAGTTCAGTTTTCAAAACTGTAAACAGTTTATATACATCACCGACATTGGGTTTAGGAATACATCATTACCATCATCACATTGTAATAGTTCCCTTCCCCACATCTACTGAAGCATTGAGAAGGAAGAATCTGGTACTATACCTTGAATTGGGCAGGGAAGCCTAGCTTCTGAATAATGCGAGCATACTGCACCATCCATAGCATGCAGACATTAGAGACTTGGTTGGCTTCCCAAGTTGTCCCATCCAGAGGTCTGAAAAATTGACTACTGAAAGGTGAGCTAGTCAAAGCCTCTATGTCACATGCAATCCACCTCAAATAGGACCAGCAAACAAGGTGCACACCTTTCTTGCTGCCAGCTTTGATTGCTGCTCACTCTTAGCCCCTGTGCACACCTGTAGGAGGGTAAAGACAAGGATCTTCGTAAGGTCACTACTCCCTAGATACTGTCTGGAACATCATTGCTAGATGTCACCTATAACTATGAACCAAAGAATTTGGTCTGAAGGTAACAATCCAGTTCTTGATAACATCATCATGCTGCTTTCTGTTGACATTTGCCACCACCAGTGGCAGCAGCAAACAGGGTTGGTGGAAAGAGATTTAGGACCATAAAATTCATCTGACAAACACTTCTTTTGAATAACTTCTCTAAGTCATGCTCTTGCCATAATAGAACTAGAATTGGCATAATACAAATAGAATTGGCAGAGTGCTGTGCTATGAACTAGTCAAGCCACTTCAAGCCTTGGAGCAAAGGTCATGGGTAAAGTTTTACCCTACACAAGTCTGTACACAGAGATGGGAATCCTCATCCAGAGATAGAATCGAGAACAACGTCAAATCAGAGATGTGGGATTTGAGCTCCAGAGACTTCAGATGACATCAGTATAACCAAAATTGACCCTAAGCAGCATGAGGCTGAGTCTCAAAAGGTGAACATGTGGGAAAGCTTTCTTTTAATTTTACGTCCCACAATAGTTCCAAAGGTAAGGCTGTCCAAAGAAGAGACTTGCAGGTTGTCACCAGGATGACAGAAGAAAGGGATGTACTCAGGCATTCAGTCACATTGTCATGGCTGCTTCCACTATAAATGCAGGCAACTTATGGCTGAAAGGAACCCAAGTAAAGGATAAAACCTGTACTGCAGATTGCATAGCTCTGGCACTCAAAACTAAGAATATGTTTCTCATTGTTACAATAGTTGCCCTACCATTTTGCCAGATGCAAAAATAAGGGCAGTTGTCTTTGGTTCCCTTATCCTCATGATCACAGCTGCAAAACGCTGTCCATCACAAAAAGCTCATGTCAGTTGCAGCCCAAAAAGAATTTTGCCAAAAAAGCTTGAACTTGAATGGAAAATTGGATACTGGAGGTGACACCATCAGAATAGCAAATAAAAGCTATGCACATCAAGCTCAGAGAAAGATTGACTACAAAACAACATCGTCATGGGTATGTATCTTCTTCTACAACACTCATAGTTGAAGTCATTCTCAATATTTTTTTGTGATGGCCTGATAGTTTGGAGAGACTACAGATCAAACATTAAAAATAAAACAGAAAAAAGAAAAGGAAATTCCACACCAGAAATCAAACAAAACCAAAAATGCAGCATGATTGGTAACAACAAGCTCTCACATATTGAGTGACCCAACTAACTTCATCAGTTCCCGGCAGGGGGTAGAGGCCAATGTTAGAGACTGAGAGGATGAGTGCAGAGAAGAATCAATTCTGAAAAAATCATTATCAACCACAAGACATAATATAGCAGGAAATACATGAGCAAGGCCACAAAGAGAAGTCTACCTTGGGGTTGTATTCGGCATTCCTGGCATGCAGGGCTATGGTCTTCAATTCCAACTTACAATCCATATTCACAGTTGAGACAATATTCCTGCCAATGAAGAACATCGTCTCAGAAAACTTCCCTTTTCAACATGAATGAGCATATCAACCTTTCACCTCACCACAGTCGAGGAGAAAATCACCCTGTAAGCCATCTCTCGCAGACCAGATCAAGGTGATTTGAAGGATAAAAGTAGTCGTGATTCTAGGCATAAACAAACAGATGCAGTTCAAACCATCCATCTCTTTCTTCTCTCTCTCTACAACCAAGGCACCGTCTGATCCTCAAACACAAAACTAGCCGCAAAATTTCAGCGAAGAACAAGCTCCCCTCTGAACTTTCTGAATGGCTGGTCATCAAATAGACATTCAGTCATACAGAAACAACAGGAAATAATGGATATATCATCCGCAAACCAAATTTGAACAAGCTCCCCCAGTCTCCCCTCTCCACACCACTCTTCCCTTCTTCTTAGACCAACGAAACCCTAACTCAAAGGAACCGATCCTTTCACAAGCGGGAATCGACAGAAAGGCAAGAGAGACTGACTGAAGAGTAGGAACAATTCCAGAGGGATGCTTAGCAAGATCCACTGGCTGACTGCCCTCCAGCACCACCTGCTGCTCTGCCATACATACAAAACCCCACTGGGGTTCTTCTTTCGCTGCTTTCCACTGTCCTCTTCCGCAACAAACGAGTTGAGAAAACAATTCAGAAACTTCAAGTTTGGAAAAAGTGTGATTTGTGCTTTGTATTGAAGCTGAAAATTTGCCAAGCTTTCAGCGGCCGCTGTCTTCAATCTCTCTCTTTCTCTCTCAGAACACGAGAGCGAGAGCAAGCGAAGACAGCGGCAGAGGAGACAAGCGAATGCGCGGATTATATACGCTATCTTTCGCTCCCGGTTTATATACCCCCGAGCCTGGTCGCGGGCAGCTTTTACGGGCAGAGAGTGAAACAGCTTTAACCCCACCGTACTGATAGCGGGCAGTCTCGGAATTTGGGAATGGGTATTGCTTTCTGCACATGCCATCCACGTGGACTTTTACCTATGGCCGACTTTTATTTACCTAAGTAACTTGTAATTTCCAGCGTTGTGAGAACAAAGTATGTGATTTTTACCTTGATATAACCGGAGGATCTAACTTTGTTCTATGAATGCAATTCTAATAAGTATGGGATTTTTACCTTTGATATAACCGGAGGCTCTATCCTTATCATACACAAGTATGTGATTTTTCCTTCATATATCCGGATTTATATAACCAGGGGGTCTCTCCCTATTCTACAAAGCAATTTTGAGTGTTGACTTAGTTTTGATATAACCGGGGGTGCTATCTTATTCTACAAACCAATTTTTAAGTATTGATTTTTAGTTTGATATATCTAGAGGTTCAATATTCTTCTACTACATAGTGGACAAAAAATATGTTGCAAAATTGAATATTATAATAAGCTCATGATTTTATTTTATTAATACAAAACAAGAGTACGAATCAACCACTTGAAGATCTTTTGTTGTTTTTAAAAATTTGTGCTGACAAATGTTATAGGAATATCATAATTATTTTATAATAAATAGAAGAGGATTAAAAACTAGTAAACACCCAAAGCTTTTTGAAATTTCATTCTCTTTAAAAATGGTGTGTTTAGAAATATTTCAATAAGCTCATAATTATTTATTAACACAATTCAGTGAAACATTGTGTATTCGCAATGTTGCATAAAAGAAAAGGAGCAATGAAAATTGTTGTAAAATTAAGGGTCCATAGATCTCGATTGATTGAGGGTGCGAATAAAGATGCTTTCTAAGGTGATCACATCCAACATAGTGTGTTAATTGTTTTGTAATATTCATCAATAAACGTGAAAATGTGATAGTATAATGTGAGAGATTAGTGTAATACCTTGGTGGATTCAACACACAAATGCCAAATAATTAATTCTACTTTAGTTTCCTAGTTCAATGTTTGAGGTTTTAATTCTAAAAATTTCGATAATAAAGAATAAAATTATTATAAGGTACCTTTGTTTTTTTGAACTATTTTATTGGTTAGGTAAACCTCTATTTAGTATCCTCCCTTCAAGATGATGATTAGTGATCAAACTCTTACATCTTAAACAACTTTTTGAAAATTTGACAAAGTAAAAGATAAATTTATAAAAATTTGAATAGATTAAAAAATAATTTAATTTATGCCAAAGCTACCAAGGTACTATAATATTTTAATTCGCTCACTTTGGCCAATTATTATAATTAACCAATCAAGATCAATCATTTTGCCAATCAATGTCTTTTACAAACACTAAATCATGTGCACATTTTCCAACAACCCTCTCCAACATAAACAATCCTATCTTATTCAAAAAATTAAAATGCACAAACCAATTTTCTTTCTGCCAATGGAGCTATTATACCAAATGAATCATCATGTAACAATTCAATTCCCTTACAATAAATTCAAAATAAGTCTACCAAATCATTCATTTTCTAGCAACTCTACTCTTGTACGATTAATCCAAACAATGTTGTTAGGTTCAAGGTAGTAGGTTAGTTTTCTAGCCATTAGTAAGTCTTATATTTGTGAAGAAATAACACCAAAGTTCTTGACCATTGACAATTATTGGATTAATACCATACTAGTTTAACTAATTCAATAGTAATGTATTATTAGAAAAACAATTCAATGATTTTTTTAAATGAAAATTTTGTTGCCAAATTTCTGGAAATATCTTTTGATATTTTTCTTGGAAATAAGGTACCTTGGTTGTCAAATAATATCTTTATAATTTTTTTTTTAATTTTTAATTTTTTGATTGTGTGTGTATATGGAAAAAAAATGCCAAATCTACCGAACTATTACAATATCAACTTTTGAACATACCTAATATTGGGGTTTTTCTTTTTTAATCATACCAACTTGATCCTAATACTGAATCGTTTTGAAAACTTTCATTACCAGTATAGTCTTGGTCTAAGATTGGGTATTGGGGTATACTATATAAAGAGGAAAATGTATATTAAATATATTCAAATATATTAAGATATATTAAATGTTTTAATATCCTTTAACTCAAATGAATTTCAACTTGTTGTAAAGGTCTTGAAGCAAGCTACAATGTGATGAACTTGCATTGCCAAAACAAATGTAATGGCTAAAAGTTATGACCATGTGAAAAGTTGAAACAAATTGTCCCAAATATTTTCAAGTGCCCATAATTATCCCTACACATTCAAATGTGAATTGGAGAGGCAAATCATATTCAAATTGGGAGTTTGATGTGGAGATGGAAAGATCGTTCAATAAGGTCTATAATAAAAATAAGATTGCATCATTTGGTTTCATATTGAGGAAGTTATGACTATTTCAAGTTTCAAAACAACATTTGTTTCAAAACCAATAATGAATTTCAGATATTTTGTCATTTTGATGTAGGAACTACAATGACATATAAAATACACAACAAGGGAAAACATGATCTCTCCTTAGAGTCCAAGGTGTGGTAAATCTAGTATGAGATTATAGCAAAGTCTATGTCCCAATTTTAGTTTCAACTACATTAATAACCTTTTTTTGTTTCGTTTTTATATTTGACATGATCAAAAGACATTCATGAAAAGCTTCACCTCATCTTAATTTATCCCAACACTCCCATACAACCCATTTGTTCTAATGCAAAGAACTAGAGAATGCCTTGTTATCGTTTTTTTGAAAGGCAAAATGTCAACTTGGTTTTTGACGGATGTGATGCTTTTAATTCGCCATGATAGAATAATAGTATAGAATATTTTGTGTACAGTTTGTGCATCGAATGAAATTTACATCATTCCACGATCTCTCTTATTTAAGTTCAGTAAATTTTACAACAATTTTACAATAAAAGACTCCTACAAATTCCATCTTTTCCCCTTCCTCTCTTAGAAATTAAAATACAAATTGGACTTTTTTTTCCTCCCACCCATTGAATTTAATGAATTTATAAATTGCTTTACAATTTGGATGATTTTTCTCCAATCCATTGAATTTAATGAATCTACCTTTGTTGTTTTTGGGTTTGGATTTTCTAATTTAATCTTATGTCAAAACTCATCTTTAAACACATATTTCTTCTCCTTCAACAATTTCCTCAATTTTTTTTGAAATAACTAGGCATTTATTTTTGCAAAATGGATGTGTAGCAACTCAAATTAAAGGGGGAGAATCTTGTTTTGTTTTTTTAAATTCTTCATTCATCAAGAGGATATTTTTATTATCATCCATTGAATTATGGTACAATTTCCAATTTGGAGCAAAATTAACATAAATATTTCTTTCGGATTGCAAAATTCTTGAATCCTATTTGATGTATGTTGCATTCTATCAAGCTTGTTATGAATCCTTTCTTTGAAAAGGTTATTATCAATAATGCAAATTGCTATTAAAAGAACTTTTATTAAATCACTTGGGTTTAAGCCCAAATGTCACTTACACAAAGTGAATTAAAACCAATTTATTGTAGTTTTTGCCCAAATCAAATTGAAGTACATTGGATGATAATGTTCCTCTTGAAACATGAATCAACACATGAACAAAATGTCTCAATTGAATTATGCTCACATACATGAAGAGCTATATGGTGGTGAAACACAAAAATTTTAGTTTAATAAAAACCAGGCATAAACTACATGCATTTTCACTTTTTAAAAAAAGAAAACCATAATATAAGAATAGCTTCAACACATGTCTATCAAATAGTTAATTGATTTTGAAATTTTCACATCAAAGGAAAAATATTCCTGAATATTTTTAAAAGATTCTTTACATTCCTTCTAAAAAATATTTTTCAAAAATTTCAACATAATCCAATTATTGTAAAGTCTGAAATATCTACCAATTGGGTAAGATGATTAAAAAAAAGTAGTAATAAAAGTTATTGACTAACAATAAGGGTTGACTAGGATCATGTGAAGTCCATCCACTATAGAAACAATTTCGGCATAACTGAAGGATCCACTTGGGTGTCACCATGCTAACCATCCATCCATCATGCACGTGTTTCCAACTTTGTATGTTGAACATTTATCATCCTTATGGATGTCATTTAAAGGGCAGAGTCATGGCATGTGAAGAGCCACTTGTTATTAGGCTTTGCACCAAGGAGTTGAGGCCAAGGTTGCAAAGTTGAAACCAAATCAAGCAAATCTTATTTCATCCCCGTATTTCATCTCTCTCTATTTTGTGTCCCATCTTTGTTTGCCTCCAAACTTTTCCAAGTCACAAAAGGTCATCCAACATATAATGCAAAAGCCCAAGCAAAAGAAAGCTCCAAAGCAAAGAAGAAGAACAACCCACACCATGAACACATATCTAACAATAGATCAAAGTGCACACATTCTTCAGCATTTGTACTACAAAACATAAGACATAACAAACAACGGGTGTGTCACACTGTGGCCTTGCCATTTACATTAAAAAAAAGTATCTTGTGACAAAAGAAGAAATATGAAAACTCAAATATTTCACCATGCAAAAATATAATCTTCAAGAAATCCTCTAAAAGAAACCAAAATCCTTCAAGATATTAGAACTCTATAGCTAATCTCAAATTTCAACACAAGCCAAAATATCATCTTTCAAAAATCCTCATAAAAAGAGACCTAGTACCTCCAGGCCAAAATCCTTTAAGCTACTATACTCTATAATGAATCTAAACACAATATCCTTGCCTTGTTGGTAGGCGAGGCCAACAAACATCTTCTAATCTGGAGAGGGCACACTCCTTCCTCCTGATCCTTCTGCTAATCATGTCCATACCATCATGATGGAAAAAAGCCACCCACCCAAAGTTAGGGTAACTTTTGGCATTGCTTCATCCTTCTCCTCACTTTTCATCCAGCAGCA
>Ga0116231_10007471_pt1 | contig 19979 bp, 20 predicted proteins | sample S1TSphgellanicum_2_FD_89695 | JGI IMG/M metagenome (GOLD analysis project Ga0116231, IMG submission 89695) | Host-associated microbial communities from peat moss isolated from Minnesota, USA - S1T2_Fd - Sphagnum magellanicum MG | ecosystem: Host-associated > Plants > Peat moss > Unclassified...
CCATCACCTTCATCTCGAACGGGAGTGACGAGCTGCCATGACTACCCACTGAGTTCATCAGCTCCCAACAGTGGGTGTAGATAAGCATATAATAATCTTCCCAAAAACTTGGGCAAACCATTAAACACAATCTGCATCCTGAGTTTCTGTTGCCTTTCCGGAAGAAGAAGTAACACAAATTGAGACCTTCTGTCATCACACTCTAAACTAGAGGATTGGGAGATAACATAATGACATAGTACCTCACAACCCTTGGCTCCACTCTCCATGATAAACCTGAGTACTCCATAGCATGCCCTAAACAATCATCATGCCCACAATCAAAAGTCAGCATCACAATGTTGCAAAAAGAAAGCAAAATCAAAATGATAGTCTCTTATGAATCACAAAATCCTTCAAACTTATCGATGGAGAGAAAGAGAGTGCAGTAGGAGAAAGAGAGTGTGGGTTGGTTATGTGCACAGAGCAAGAAGACCAGCAAGAAGCAGCTGAAAAGTCCACAATTACAACATTGCCAAAAACACAAGAGCATGATGCTGTTGTCAAAGAATCACAAGATTATCCTTCAGCAGACTTCATCAAAATGAAGAAAAAGAAATGAAGAGAGAGTGTGTGTGGGTTTCTTACCTGCGTACAGCAAGACCACCAAGAAGCTTGTAGCGGAGGGATTCAGCCTGGGCTATTGCACACAAGCCTCGGTTGTTCACCTTCTCCACATACAGCTCCACAGTATTCTCAGGGAAGTTGAACCGTTTCTGAACAACTGATGTCAACTCTCGAATCCTCCGCCCCTTCTCTCCTACAAATTCATTTTTCTTGTTGTTAGGGTATAAGGGGTTACGGGTTACAGGTATCCATCCACATATGTATTATACAGCTTACAAGAATCAAAACAAACACTACTGGCTCTCAAAAAAAAAGGGGATTTTGGTCTGTGACATAGTGGCTACCATCTCTGGTGTTTTCCAGATCTGCAAATGCAATTTTTCCTGTCTTGGTGTTACAATTTCTTAAACCCTAAACCTGGGCTTCCAACAGGATTGCACTAAAGAAATGGTCAGAAATGTGCAGAGATCGTACCAAGAACATTCTGAGTGCGAGTGGCGCGGATGATGATTTCAGTGCGCATAGGAGTTACACGAACTTCCACTCCCGAATAGCCATCCTCCGCCAGTTCCCTGGTGAGTAGTTCATTCAATTCCGCAAAGAAAACTCCATCTGCCACAAACTGCAACAGAAAGGAAATAAATATGACGAGAGGGGGATCCAAAACGATAACCATCAGATCTTCCAACTCCTCAAAAACAACCCCGAAATATTATTTGAATTATTTCAATAAAGAATAACCCAACAATTTGGCAATGCACGGGGAACTGAAAAAAGGGGGAAACAAAGACAAAGCTTTTAGATGTAACACGCACCTTCCTTTTCTTGCTCATTTGCGTAGCCATGCTTCTTGGGGTGTATACAGAGGCGTGTATATATCACCAAACCTATTGAGAAGGAAAATAAAACCAGCAGCTGAGAAGAAGGAAGACGTGTGCTAAAACTACCGCAACAACAAATTCAATCAAGAAACCAAATTCGCGGGAGGGAGTCGACGAGGACGACGAAGAACAAAAACTACAAGACTGAAAACCATGTATCTCCCCCCCCTACCCACCCACCCACCCACCAACCCTGCGCGCCCCAAACCCTAACCCTAAACCTAAATTTTGTGTGCAAAGCTAGCCAAGTTGTTTTTGGCTTTTGGGGTGCCAGGGAAACAGTGATTTTTTGGGGGGGTCTTCTCAATGGTGTGTCATTGGCACTTTCTAGGGTATGTTCACAAACATGACTCACAATTAGGATTCACATTAAGCATTGTAATATTTTTTCCTTTGTATATTTTGATCTTTGGTTTGGTTGAAGAAATCATGTTTGTTAACATCGCAACGATATCACAAGAACAAAAACTTACACAATTCGAAAGGTATTTTTCAACTTATTAGAGTTATGGTAAAAGTTACACATCAATCTATCTTTCCTCACTATCGATATCACAAGAACAAAAACTTAACACAATTCGAAAGGTATTTTTCAACCTATTAAAATTATGATGAAAGTTACACATCAATCTATCTTTCCTCACTATCTTTGTCATTGCAACATTATCCCTTTATAATGTCACTATCACAATGACCCTTTACATTATAAAAAAATTTACTAATAAAAAATTCTCTTAAACAAAATGTATAACAATTGGTTATGACAACACATTCAATTATATGAAAGGTGGGTTACAAATCATATTAAAAATAGAATTTTCAAAGTGAAAATTTATCGAAGGAAAACGTTACTAATATGGAATGTGTGTAGAGGTTATTGTGTGAATTTTTTGTGTGTGACAAGGATGTTCATGGTTTAAGTGTATTCGTGCAACCAAAGTGGAAACTCAACCAAAGAGAATGCTATTAATATGCTATTAATGTTGTTATTGTGTGAGAAGTATTGCATGACATGAATGAAAATTAATATTATACAAGTGCAACTTATGCAGAAGGTGTGATGAAAATGTGGTTCCAAACTTGAAAAACAGGTGGTTTGAAAATATAGTATCTTGAAATTCATGATGTGTTTCTTTACACATGAATTCAAAACTAATTAAATATTTTGTCAATAGTATTTGTGTAGTGAAGTATTTTACATTTGACTTATAAAATGAACAATGTGTATTCTTAAGTATGCCACCATGACAATCAAGAAAAACATATATGACTTAACTAAGATCTCATAGGGGGTTGAACCCTAGTTGATTTGATAGTTCTCCTCAACTAGAATGGAAAAAAGATCAACACAAAACAAGCCACTTTAGAATTTAAATAACTTCCAAATTTTTAATTACAAAATCTATTATGATGGGACAAATTTATTACATCATCAATTTCTTTTTATCCCCAATATGAGAACTTACAAAAACCTAATCATTCACTCAACCCAATTAGAAACAAATAATAATAATAACAAAATGTGATGAATGCATAATGAATTCATTGGAATAGAAGTCAATGTTGAGTTGTTAGATTCCCAACCCAAAGTGCCCAAATTAGAACATAGACAAATATTATAGAATTTGGGAAAAGAAAAACCATACATCCACATTCACAAATGTTGGTACAAACCCAACAATCCCCTTACATACTATGATGGTCATACAACTAACCACCTATTGTTCTTCATAATGCAATTTCTCCTTCTCCCATTCCTAGATTATTGTGTAAAATGGGAAATTTTCAAGCTTGTAAAATTCATGAGCATGCATTCTAACCACCAAGTCCAAATGGATTGTCAAATGGTTACAAGTTCATGAAGTTGATTGTGGAGAAAGCCCTCTCATCCTCCATGCTAGCTCAAACCACAACAATGGCCAATTCCACAAACTTGAAATATTTTGATAACTTTTGACACATAATGGCATTAGAGGCCAAATGTTTACACAATTTTGTTGTGGGGTTAGAATTAAGTGGTAGATGCAGGGCACCGTAAGAATTAATTTTCATGGTTATGACAAAAACAGAAACTTGTTAGTCAAATTATGTTGGATCCAACAAACCAACAACCAAGGAACTACATGTAGATATTGCCTTGGGGTGGTAAATTTAGCTTTTAGAACTACCAAATATTTAGGAAATGTAACTTCTACATTGGATGCCTCCCAAAATGGGGATGAAATATCCCATTTGCATTCATCAAGTCATGAGTAAGGAAATGTTTTTCAAGTTCTTTTATGAACCCCTCCACTACACATGTACATTGGTCCTTTACAAACTGGACAACAATTTCCCAATCATCCCTAGTCACCATAAACATATGTTTAATATTAAGACATGTCTTGTGCAACATTAAAAAATGGCCATTGACCTGGAATGTAACATATTCACCTTAATTTTCTAGCTCCAAGTATCACACACCGTGTGGAAAGCATCACACCTATTAGTCACCAAGTCATTGAACATCTAAAACTAAGGGTGACCATAATTCTTTAGTGGGTCCACATACATTATATATAGATTAACAATAATGACAACAATAGAGGTCATGTAAGATTGCATATAAACGTATATTTACCCTAGCCAACTTGGACAAACTTTGCATTACCTTTAACACAGGCAACACACAAGTCAATCCCAAATAAGTGTTACAATCACACAACAACTCATAATTGTTCAAGTTGTAATTACATTCTCAACAAGGTCATCAGTCATCATCACCACAAGACTCTTATATTCGGCCAAAACACACTTGGTAGGTGCAACCATGAAAATCCATTGAGTTTTGATATTGCAAAGGATCTTCAAACCTTTTGTTTGCAAGAATTCTATCACTTCCCATGCTCCATGTGTTTGTTAAGAAAATGAAAAAAATAGACATACATGGACTATAGTAAAACCTCAATTTTCCCAACAAACGATAGACTCAAAATTGTTTGCATGGCCAAGTTGCACCTATGTGCCATGAAATGGATGTTAGTGATAAATGGGGCATGTTTTCTGTGAGTTGCATTATCACCCTTGTCTTCAAACCTTGAAATACAATCACACCATTTGCATGAAAACAAACCAACTTGGATGTCAAATCCCCATTAAATAATCCCCCAAAAGTGTGGATAAAATTCACCAACATGGTAATGAGGTTATTACACCCACCTCTTTTAATGACCATTTGTAGATTCAATAATAAGGGCACCTTCTTCCAATTTTCAACCATATAACCATGGATTGAAATCTAGTTTTAATTATCAAAATTCATTACCTCATCACAATTAAAAGAAAAGAATTGGCCTTTTGAACTACATATTTGATCATTTCCAAGATCACATTATGCATACAATCTATCATTCCCCACTCATTGGAATCACTCCAATGCATCTTTGGCACCTTCTCAATCTTCAAAATGCAAAACAAAATCCATGCAATCATAGTTTGTCATTAACATACCCTATTTTAATAATGAACACACAACAACAAATTGGAAAAACATTTTATTCCTACAAGCCCCCCCTACATTCAACTTTTGGTCAATTATGTAATCATGCCATGTGGTGTTATAAATCCTCTCTTTTTTGGATGTTGATTGTCATAATTAATGTAAAAATCACCTATTTTTATCCAAAGTTGGGTTGTTTACATTTATTTCTCCCAATGTGTTTATGGAGCCCATCCAACTTGGGCACCAAAAGCTTATCCTTGCACTCAACTTATGTGCAAATCTTACATCAACATGGTGCATTTGGCCATCTTCCCCTATGATTAGTTTTGCCTTGAGGAATTTGGCCACCTAGGTATCTTGGAAATTCCTTTGGATTTGTCATGAAGCTTTCCTTTTTTTAGAAAAATGTGCAATACAAACCACAAACCCATATTCATTAGATTCAAAGCTTGGAATAGTTATATTTGAACTAAGGTTAAATTTAAAAGGAGTACACAAAATGAACACACATATGGAAAGCACATATAGTTGTATGTTTGTAGAACCTAATTCCAAGGCTAGAGTCACACCCAAAGTGGCAATCCCACCCCTTTTAGAAAAGAAAAGGCAAAAATTGAAATTTGTGGGGTTTTTCAAAGGTGCCATGGTATTCGGCAAATACCTACAACACATATCACTAACAACCTATAAAAATTGCAACAAACACTTGTAAGAAAAGCCATAGTAATTTGATAGGAAATGAATTTAATAATTTTTTGGCCAACTAGTTTTTACCTATGGAACATATATGGTAAAGTAAATGACATGCATGAAGAACATAATAAGTAGCCAATGTTTCTTAGAACATATGTTTGGAAACCAACTCCAAAAATCAAAACTACAAAATGTTACATTTAGATTCTTGACATACTCAATAGACAATAAATTCAAGTGCACCATGGTAATTATAAAACATATTATAGACCAATTAATTCAATTTGAAGGCTTATGGATGGATGATTTTTTTTACAAGTTTAGTTGGCAACTTGTTTGGTTTTTTGTCTACCTTTTTACAACATTCCAATATATCTTTAGTAGTCCTTACAATTACATCACAACAATTAAAAAATTAATGGTCCAATTTTCTTTTAGGTTAACAAAAGAAGGATATCAAGAACCTAACAATGTAAACAAAGGTTTTGGCTTTGGTTCTAATTATGGTATAATAATCAAATACTCATAGAAAATGCAACATCCCATTCCATTTGGGTTTAATATTTAAGGTGAACAAGAATTGCCATAAGCATAACCTAGATTGAGGCAAAACAAACTTGTACGAAGCTAATAATTAGAGTAAAGTTATGATAGTGCTAGATGGGGATTTCTTTTGTCCTTCTTACATGCCATGTACCTTACCATGTGTACCATGCAAAGCAATTGGTGAGAACATCTACACTATTGTTCGGCATCACTATGGTACTTAATGTAATGCTTGATAATCTAAAATTATATTATGGATTTTTCCTATTTAGTTCATAGATTAATAATCCAAAAAAATTGGCAACTACAAGTACTTATAGGTAAAGGGTTCAATATGTTGGATGGAATTACATAAAACTTTAACTTACCATTGTTGCATAAAGTGTTGTCCCTTGCAAATTAAGGATCATTATGCAATGACAACTTCATTGGACAACTATTGCTTATGCACCAATCCACCCCACCTTTAAATACCAAAAAAACCTTTTAAATTAATTTTTTAAAAAAAACTTTAAAATGTAATCAAATTATTTATTTATCTTTCAAACCTTACTTTACCTTCAACCCGTACCATTATTTCATGTTCTTGACTTCATTAAACATTTTGTGACAACAAAGTGAAAGACATACAACTTGCTTGTAAATCCAAAACAACTTTAAAAAACGCTAAAACAAGGGTCTGGCTAACGCAACACACCTCGATGATAAAAAAACACACCTCTTAACCCGATCTGCCTAGGTAGGCAGTACCATGGATTCCCACATCCACGAATCCCCATAGCTTAATGTTGAACCTCCAAGTTGCTATTCTGTAGGCATCCCCTCCACAACAGTATCAATCGTTGTATTATCACATCGGCCACGACCACGGCCTCCACGCTGATTGCTGCTACCCGCATCGCTTCTTTGTGTACTGTCCACCCCGTCAACTGCCTGTTGGCGCTGTTCCCTCAGTTCTCTGCGTCTATTTACACGAGTCTGCTGGCTGTTTGCTTCTTCATTCTCGAATTCGGAAGGTTCATGATGAGTAGTGCGAGCGTGACGTGTCGTAGCACCAGTGGGCCTACCTCGAGGCTGGATAGCGTCGGGTTTTCATATCTGTAGGCGTGGGTCAAGCGGAGGAAGGGTGGCAATCGGTTGAAGGTGCCATTGAAGGTGGAAGTCAGTGACCTGCAAAAAACCAACGTTGGCACGAAGGTACGTATCGATGACATGTACGCATGGTAAGCCCATAAAGTCCTTCATCGTATTCGTATAAGGAGGAAGAGCAGTAGCAACACATGTAGAAAGCTGTTTATTTCGGATATCCAGCATACGGTGCAGTGCTTGAGGTGCCACCTTCCCCACGACGTTTTTGAATAGCGGGATCAGAAGCTTGATTGGCAGATTCACCTTCGCACGCTCAAGCGCTGCCTTTCTGGCTGCATGTTGATCCTTCAAGGTGCGTATTAGGGCATTGACAACAGTGACAATGTCGTTAGTACTCACCATCAGCTTTCGTTTGATCAGCGCATGAGCCCCTTCCGCCTTTGAGGTGGCTCTATGGCCAAAGTGGAGATGATGATCTGTCCAAGCGTGGACGAATTTATCCTTATGGCAAAGCCACTCATTTTCAAGATAGGCAATTGCCACGGCGAATTCACGCTCTGGATATGCCCCTTGCAGAGCTATCCATGCGGCGGTGAAAGCATCCTCGGTCATTGCGCCTATCACAACGTTCCAGAACTACAGAAAGGCCTTCCAGCGCTCATCCACACCTGCCTTGTATTGATTGTCGCCTATCTCCTCGTCTCCAAGCTCGTTGTCAAACTGCTGGCGGAAGATAGGTTTGCATTTTTTCATGACATTCATATTGATATGCCAGATGCAGAGAAAGTGGTACACGAAAGGTAAATGAGCGAGGATTGCTACGTTGAGGGCGTCATCTTTGTCAGTGATTACGCTCTTGAGCATGGTCTCTGGTTGCAAATCAATGCTCTGGTACATTGATTTGAGGTAGCGCAAGGCGAATCCATATGACTCCGCAGTCTCGGAGGACAAAGAAATAGAAAGCAACGAAGAACATGGATCCTAGAGTTGTTGAACCAATGATCTGAAGCAGTGGCATTTTGTACTTGTTTGTCTTGTAAGTACAATCCATGACCAAAAAAAAGGGATTCAAACAAAGAAGCTCCAGGCATTGGCGGTGATTGAAAAATAAGGCGGTCACTTTGTCGTTGTTGTCTGTTTGGTACTGATATACCCAATCCTCGTTATCCTGAAGGGTATATAGCAGCACTTGGATCAACGTACGACTTGCCAGAAACTTGATCCGTTGATGTTGGCGATCGTTGAGGATATCACGGGTAAGGATGGGTATGTCTGGGTCCTGTTCCCTTAGCCTCCTCATGATCTTCGTACTCTGCAACCCCGTACGAGCCTTTAGTCTGATCTCGTCATTGTGCTCCTTCATAGCTGCTTTCCGCAGCGAAGGATGCGTGATCGGGGGTGCTAGACCATGATTATGATCAGCGTTGCGGATACACAACTTCCAACCACCAAAAGCAACGAAGTGGCGAAGGACTGCGTCAAATGGGCATCTAACTTGGCGACTGGCAGTCCCACTGCGGCGGAAATCCTCATTGACACGAGTTCTGTATGTACCACCTCGGTCACAGTGCAAAAACACCCTAATAACCTCATCTTTCTTTTTCTTTGTGCGAAATGAAGTGAGTGCCCATCCATTAGGACCTGTGAAAGCGTTCAGATCTGCCATAGCTGCTGCAAGAGAAGGCCATATTGGAGCTTTTGAAGGGGGTTCAATCCGCTCAAGTAGGTCGTCAGGCTTGCTTATACCGGGAACAAACAAGTCGTCATCCTGTTGTTGTTGTTGTATCAGCTCTGCCTGTGCCTGTGCCTATTGCGCCTGTGCCTGTTATGTATGTGATGACATTTGGGGCGATCCTCAAGGTGTAATTGGAGAGAAAGAAGGCCCGGCATGCGAAGCTGTAAAAGTGTTGATGTAACATGAAAACAGGTCACCATACCAGTGTGAACATACTTGCTGTTGAGATTTAAGTTTGTTTTATTAGCTGTCATATTTTTGTTGCGGCGTCTCCATTACTGTGTCTCCATTACTGCTACATGGGAAATGCATGGGAAATGCCTATTTGGGTTAGAAGGTGTGTTTTTCTATCATCGAGGTGTGTTGCATTAGCCAGACCCTAAAACAAAAACACAAGACATTTAACTTTTCGAGTGAAAACAAAAACCAAGAAGATGCATTGAATCTCCATTACTGAGAAACCTTGATTAGTTTGTATCTCCATGTGCATTTTGGTATGTGTGCCAAGACAAACAAACAAGTGGCAAAGAAAAAAACAATTGTGGGAAGGGAAGGGATAGTGTATGGCTATGGCACTTGTTGTGACCAAACACAAGAAGCGATAGAAAGAAATGGGGAAAAATCAACAAATTGAAAATTGTTGGAGCTTTGGGATGCATCAATTCGTTTGGACATAATTCAAGTCAAAATCATTTCTTGAAATTATCATTCAAAATGATGATCATAAATAAAACCTAAACTTGTTCTTCTTAAACACTTCCAGTGTACCATCGTCACTAGAATTTGTAAAAAGGTTTTGTAAAAATGTAGTCAAATTTGTAATGAGGTAATTAAAAAAGAAAATTTATATGACATTTTTTTTAGTTTAAATTTTGTAAATTCTATTGTGAAAATTGCATATGACCAATTTCTAACTTTGAAGAACAATAATAATTTGCTTTACTACCCACTTTAACAATTAAAGGTTGAAAGTTTGAACACAACATTTCACAAAGCCATTGTCATTGAAATATAGAAGTAAATTAAAAACTTGCCCATTCAATGTTGCTACACACTTCCAATAATGATCAAGTGATGGAAAAAAATATTAATTTTGCGAAAATTAAATTCCATTCAAATGAAATATTGAATGATTCTACATGCAATTTGAATTGAATTGCATTGAAAAGAAATGGGATGCAAATTGGTACATATGACATTGAAAATATACTTGTGATTGTAGTGTTATATAAATAACACCTTTTGTCTTCACATGTTCCTTGTATTAATTTTTTTTGGTGCAAAATTTCATTCAAATGTAAAATCTAGCAATAGGCTGTGAATGATATAAAATAATAAATAAATAATAATAAATTCTGAATTCTGGTCTAAGGTTCATTACCTTTGTGCTCACTTATCATTGTCCATTGCTACCTCTTGTGATTTCCAAATTTGCATAGGAGTTTTAGACCCCCCCTTGCACATCATGACGAAATTGCCATCTTTGAGCATTCTACCAATTGTGATTTCCATAATTTCTTTGAATTCATGTTTGTTTTTCCAATTCTTTTCCTCCTTTATTATTTTCATATTCATAAAGAAACTTCACATTTAGGTTGGGGGTCATTGTTCATCTTTGTTCACCTTCATTGTGTTAGTTGATGCCATGCACACAAGTTATAGCCATAACAAGTTTTCAATTGGGGTGGCCAATGACAAATATTGGAGCCTTGCAAATATGGGTAGATATTCAAGTATTTGATCAGGTTTCATGAGTCATTAACATGCATTCTACTTTCTTGGAGCTCAATTGGAAAATATCTTGTTTAAATTATGTTCAAACACTTTATACAAGGCAAGGGTGACAATTGATTATTTTAAGCTTGCTTGAATTATTATTTTTGCATTCATGTTTTGTTTATATGTGTATGCATACCCCATTTCAGTGAGTGGTAGGGAAATCTAAAGGGCTACAGTTTGGCTGTTCCATAATCATCACCATGATTTCGCATAACAAAACTTTTGAGATAAGTTTGTGATTGGTTTGATTTGTAAGTTAGGTTTTTGATTATTGGGTAAGGTTATCTTGTATTAATATGCTTTTACACTCCATCCTTCTAACAATCTTCATGTGGGTTTAAAGTTTATACAAGGTTTAAGGTTTACAACTCTATGTGTTTATTTGATGGTTGTGGTACTATAAGAATCATAGAACAAGCTGCATGTTCATAAATAACACTAACAGGATATGAAATCACTCTGAAGTTTTTCACAATGCTTTAAAGGTTCATAGCTGATGCTTTTACAGATGTAGAAAGATAAAAGTACGTGAAATAATGGAGCTTCCTCCAAGCTTCTGGTGTATGATGAAGACTTTGTTGCTGGTAATTGGAGCTTCTGGTGTGTGATGTAAGACTTTGTTGCTGCGGGTGATTGGAGCTTCTAGTGTGTGATGAAACACTTGTTGCTGCTGGTGATTGTAACAATCAAGCGGTAGTAGAATCATCTTGACCCAAATGGTCACAAATTTGAACATGGAAATGATATACGTTGAAGAGTACCTTCTGGATTGTGTGAGTTATTGTTCTTGTGACATCATTGAGACATGAACAAACAAAATTTCTTCAGCTCGTTAGGGGGATCAAAATATACAAAGGAAAAAAATGCAACGGTGCTTTACATATTGAATACATTCATTGAAGGTAAAATTGGTTGGTGCAAATTTTATGACATTTCATGCAAAGATGGATTTTTTTTCTTTTGCATCATTGTTTTGCACCAATTATCCTTTCCCATCATCATCCATGGAGCAAGTTTGAACACTTTCATTCACTTCATATCCATATCTTCACATCATCTCCCTTTTTTTATGTTTTCTTTTTTCCCCCAAAATTCCAAATTTTTCTTGGGGTGGAGATTGTATATATATATATATATATATATATATAAATGACAAGAATACCAAATTCTTCAAATGGGGAAGGAAGAAGAAAAACCATTTCAATATACACTAATAATAATAATTTAACACTCTCAATGCAAGTAAAAGATGTTTCATTTAGTTTTTTTTATTCAACGAAAAAAAAGAAGTTTGCAAATTTGGGGAGGGGGAAAACCAAAAGGGCAACAAAAAAAAGAAGGGGAGGGGGGGAAACACTCTTGATAATTTGTTGAGCTACTAGTAAAGGTGTTGAAAGCTTGAGGAGCCCAGCCCTTCTAACATGTACACAAATATATTCAGTTTTACGAAAGTTGGAAATTGAACAAAGGAAAGTTAAAATGTATGGGTTTAGGGTTTAGGAAAGGAGAAGCTCTACAAATCTGCATAGAGATATTAAACACACACACACACACACACACAATCAATCTCTCTCTCTCTCTCTCTCTCTCTCGCAGAGTTCTAGAAACATTACTTGATCCGCTTGCATCTTGTTCATTTGGAATTTGTTGCAATTGGTTGTGAATTTTGTTGAAATTGCGGGTCTCGCCAAAAAAACTCAAAACCACATTGTGAAGACTGATTTTTGTTTCCACAAGGTGGTGGTGGGTTGTTGTGACAAAGCTGGTGCACGCTCTGTTCCAAATTTGCCAGCAACTTTCCTCCACCTTCTCCTCCTCCTCCCAGAGAAAACCTGAAAAATTGCTGAGCAAAATCATTGAACAAAAATTCTATAGACTCTATGATTGTTGTTGTTGTTCTTCTTCTTCTTTGTGAGCTCAAATTGCTTGTCCATAGTTTGTGATCACCATCTTCTTTTGAACTTTTTCTTCTTCTTTTTGAGCTCAAATTGGTTGTCTGCACATTGTGATCACCTTTTTCTTCTTCTTCTTCTCCTTCTTCTTCTGCTTCATGAACTCAAATTGATTGTCCGTAGTTTGTGATCACCATCTGCAGTGCAGTATGCAATTCTTCCTTGGAAAGGTCTGAACCCTGTAAAGCCTGCAACAAGTAGAATAACGAAGAAAATCTCATTAGTAATAACTCCCATAGTAGTGAGAAAGATGTACCCCGTGCACAAAAACACATTTGTAATTCATCTCCATGCTGATGATCCTCAAGCTCTTGTCTTGAGCTTCTTGTTGCTGCTGTTGCAGCATCATGATGGGTTTCTTCTCTAAACAACCATATCACCATTCAAGAAGTTTTGTGCACAAAATCATTTTGGAAGGAATGTTTGGGGAGGAGATGTGCAGCAAGGGATTAACATAATAATATTAGAATGCACTGGTGTTCCTGGAGCATGCCATTGCTGCTCTGAACCAGCAATGGCATTCTCCAGAAACAGAGCAATGCATGCTCTGGAAACAGTATTGCTGGTTCGGACATGTGGAGTGTGTTTGAGGAGACATATATTTGTTGAGAGTGGAGTTTTTGGCAATGGGGTACCTGGCAATGCAAGCAGTGGAAGATGGAGGCTTTGCTGGTGGAGATGAAAGCGTTGATGACATCGAGGTGTTGGTTTTGCACTGTTACCAAAATTCTGTGGAAGATCCCTCTCTGTCCTCGTGGACTGCTGATTGTGATGAAGGCATTGCTGCCACAGATATGAAGCCCCACATTTGCTCCCAGAAATGATTGCAAACAGGAGTCAGTTTGCTGTATGATCTCCTGCTGCTGCAGTGGGTGGTTTAGATTTGCACTCATAGCTGCAAGATCTGCTTGCTGCTGTTGCTGTTCCTGCACATACAGCATACTGGATTCATGGTTTCCATGGTGAGCATTCCCCTGGTGATCAAGCAGAGAGATGGCAAGATTCTCAGGTGTAACAACAGCAGCAGCAGCAGCTGGAGAAGTCTTGGGAGGTTCCATGGGGTGGTGAAGGCTCACAGTCGGTACAACAGTCTGTGAGAGAGCTCTGGCTTCCAACATCTGTTGCCGCTTCTTGACAAGAATGTCAAGCTTAAGTTGCAGAGATTGTATGTACTTGATGATCTCTGACACGACTGTTGACTTGTCCGTCTGCAGCAGCAGCAGCAGCATCCACACACACACAAACAAACAAAAAGCCAAAAAGACACACACAAAAAAGAGAATCAGACTCTCAATCATCAAAGCTCATAAAAGCTTTTGCTCTTTTTGCTGCTGCAAAAAATCTTGCTGCTTTCCCAAGATCTTCTTGACATACATGCATCCCAAAGAATTGCTGCTGAAGAAATCCTGATGATCAAACGCTCCCCAAGTTTTGTACAAGGAAGAAGAATCCAATCCCCAATTTTCTCATCGACAAGAGACGATGCCCAATACCCAATCCTCGACAGGGGACGAGACCCAATCCTGGAGCTTTCTCACCTTGGAAGAAGGTTGAGGGAGGAGGGAACGCAGAGTGGAGAAGAGATGATTCATGCCCTTGCGACGTTGTCTTTCGGACCAGATATGGCTCTCTCGCTGAGACACGGCTCGCTTCACACACCCAGAAGAAGAACCTCCCCAAGGCTTCTTGTGGTGAACAGCAGTAGCAGCAGCAACAACGGGAGGCGTGAGATTTGCTGCTTTCTCGCCTTCACGAGGATACGTGACAGCAGCACAAGGGCTGCTGATGCGCCCCCTAGCTCCTTTGTGTTGCTGATGAGATCCCCCCCTGCTGCCTCCTCTCTCGATCGTCGGCGTCATCTGCTCTACCATTGTTGCTCCTGCTGCGGCGATATTGTGGCCGCCGCAGCTTTGATCTCTCGACGACGACGATAACACATGAGATCTTTTGTTGTTGCAAGTGGCTTTAGGTAGAGCATTGCTGTTGTCGTTGTTGTTGTCGTCGATGTTGAGCAAGTTCTGAACGCCGGCAATACTGGAACGAGCGGCGCACCAGGACTCCAAATCAAAGCGCGTCTCCTCTTGCTGCTGCTCCTTGTTGATCGCCTCTGCTGCTGCGGCGACGAAAACAGCGCTGCTGCTGTTGTTTTGTGTCTTCTCTCGTTCCTCCCTATCCCCTGTGCATTGTCGAACAAACAAACATCGATCGACAAGAGCCCCGCACACACACCAAATCAAACACGGAAAATCAACCGTGAAAACAACAACAACAACAACCTCAACAACCAGCGCATGTCCTTGAAGAAGAAGAAGAGAAAGGATTCCTTTGCTGCCCTTCCTGCCGAGGACCGACACTTCACATCACAATTGCTGCTGAGTTTGCACGAGACTCGCGAAAGAGATGTGTTTGTTTGCACAAGACTTGCGAGATCGAGATTTCGGTGTTTGCAAAACACTTGAGAGAGAGATTTCTGTGTTTGTTCGCACGAGACTTGCGAGATCGAGATTTCTGTGTTTGTTTGCACGAGACTTGCGAAATCGAGATTTCCGTGTGTTGCACAAGACTTTCGAGAGAGATTTCTGTCTTTGCAAGACTTGCGCGATGTCGTCGAACAGCAACAACACACAAGACAGAAGCAATGGACGTTCAGGAACCTCGACAATCTACAGATCTACATTGGAGACGACTCCTGCTCGCAGCACTCTGTGCAGGAGGAGAGCCGAGGATGCAATCAGCATTCTCGGATTTCCTGAGAAGAAGACTTTGGCGTCTCGATGATAGTGCGATGACAATCGAGAAGAGACTAGATAGAGAGATACACTTACGCTGATGCTGCTGCTGCTGCTGCTGCTGCTGCTGCGGAATGATGTTGCTGTTGTTGTTGCTGAGGAGAGGAAGCGCATGCTGATGATGATTGTTGTTGTTGCTGCTGACAACTTCTTCTGAAGCTGCAATAGGCGGCCACCATTCCTGGAAGTCACCAAGCTGCAGCTGCAAGCTCATGTCTAGAGCATCCATATCCATATCCATTTGTTCCGTCGTCGTCGACGCTCCCGCCATCACTACGCCCGAAAGATTTCGTGATCGACTATTCTCTGACGATGATGATGCTAGGCGCTGCTGCTGCTGCGGTTCGACATGCTGCAACAGATCCAAACCAGCACCAGAAGCAGCAGCTGAGAGGCGGCAATTGCGATCTGCAGCAGCATACGCGCCGATGCCGCTGCCGCCGCGTGCAGAAGATTGTTGTGTCTGCTCATGATGTCGATCTTGTTGTTGCAGGAGGCTCTGATCATGTGTTCCTTGTTGCAGGCTGCTGTGATGTGTTGCATATTGCGAGACTTGGAAACAAGCGGATTCCATACTGGCACTTATTATATCATGGCAGTTATTGATCTGCTGCTGCTGCTGCGGATACAAGAGCGCCATTGTTGTTCTCTGGTGCGGAGGAAGAGGAGGAGGAGGAGCTACAGCAACAGAAGCAGCTGCAGCAGCAGATCGACGTGCAAGCCGCGAGCAAGAAGGACTCGTTTTGGTTGCAACAGCGAAAGGCAAAAGCGTGTGCAACTGCAATGCAGTGCCGGCACCGTATTCACGGCGGTGCGAAGGCATGTTCTAGGACAATATCTCCTCTCCTCTCGAACCAATTGGTGGCTGCTGCTGCTGCTGCCGTCGCCGTCGTCGTCGTCGTCGATGATGATTCAGGCACTACTACTGATACTACTGCTGCTTCAGAAAAAGCCTCTTTTCACAACTCACTACTGCACAAACAAAAAAGCTAGCAAGTCTTTCTGCTGCAGCAAAAACCAAACCCGAGCAAGGAAAGCGCAAAAGGAGGCTCCAAACAGCTCCAAATTTGGAATTTCTTCAAACTCGAAAACAGAAATCTGGAGACGAAAACAAAAAAAGTGATTTTACATCACCTTCTCTTCATCTCTTTCTTGAGAAATTCAATCGAGAAGACGACAACAGGACGAGAAGAGCGAGAGCGCCACAGTCACAGAGAGAGAAAGAGAGAGAGCGAGAGAGAAGCAAAGAAGAAGAAGAAAGGCAAAGGGAAGGACACTTAATTTAACTGCAAGAAAACGCAGTTAATTTAACTTAACTGTGTCGCTGCTAATTTAACAGCAAACAAGTATATATATATATATATAACTTAAGCTTACTGTTAATTTAACAGCAATTAGTAAATTGAAATGCTCTACTGTGGATGTCTGACTGACTGTATTCGGTTAGTTAAACTTAACTGGAACTTTATAAACTGCTGAGTTACTTGACAGCAGTAGGGTAATTAACCCAGTTAATAATTAACTAGCCATAAAATAACAAGGGGGGGAGGGGGGCAGGCGGGGGCGGGGGGTGTTTCTTTCTTTCAATTGTTTTGGGTATTGGGGCGAATTTTTCCAAAAATTTAGCAAAATTAGTCGAATTTACACTATCTAAAAGAACAAAATTCCCCCCAAAATTCTTATATAAATATATATATATATATATATATGAATGTATTAATTTTATTTTCTTTGCTTCATTTGTGAAGGGTAAATTATTTTATTATGATTTTATTATTGGTTTTTTTTATTTTTATAGAAATATTTACTAAATAATAAAGAAAATCATATTGGCTCCCAAAAAGAGAATTAAATAATTCTTGACTTCTTTTTTGCTTTTCAATGGGGCCCTTAGGGGTATATGGCACCATACCTCTCTTTGCCCCCCCCCCCAGGCCCTCCCCCCCAAAAAAAAAAAATCGCCCGTCACATGCACTCTTGTTTTATTTTGTTTTTTTGTTTCGGTTATTGATTTCGATGACGAGCATGAGGTTTTGTGAGAAGAAAGAAACCTTGATGATGAGTGCGGAACATATTTGGACCCATGTTTCCGGGTGGGAACCAAAAGCGAAAGTACCACCTAGGTGTCTTAAAATTCAATACGTACACTCTTCTTTCTTTCTTTCTTTCTTTTGCTCGCTCATTGTTGTTATCTACTTAAGGTAAAAAATAATAATAATAATTTTTTAATAAAGTTTTGGTTTCATTTTGGACGGAATGTAACAATTTTTTGGGTTTCATTGGGACGGAAATGTAACCAATTTTCTTTTTTTGGGTTACATTGGTTTGAACGTACCAATAAGACTTGGCAAAAAAGTCATTCCAAAAAAGAGTCGCTTGGGGCTTTGAGTCGACCCAAATGCGAATGAAAATGTGTTGAGATGATTAAGAGGTGATGAGTCTCATCACTTTGTGTGCTAAATAAAAGCCCAAATTGTGAATGAAATGTGTGAAATTCATTCATTCATTCGTTCGTTCGTTCATTAAGTGGCGACAAGGGAGTCGCCCGTTTTAGTACGCCCAAATGTGAATGAAATGTGTCAATATTTTCGGAAACAACATAACCGCTAGAAGTCGGATTTGATTTCCAAGATCCGATGAGCATCCGATATGCGTCCCCCCGGACGGACGGTGTTTTGTTGTTGTTGTCGCTTATGGCTACAACTCCCTTTCGCTCCCTTATACAACTTAAATTTTTTTGTGTTTCGGTACGAGTTTTGAGTACTACTACTACTACTACGACAATTTATTTCTACTACTACTACTAACAACAAAGAACCGGCCATGTTCGTTTGTTGTTTCCCGATTCAAGTATGTGTCATGAGGCTTGGCCATATCCTAGTTAAAAAGACGACGAAATCCGACCCACCCACAACCTCATTAACAATGTGTTTTTTTGTCAAAAAGAGGTTTGATTAATTTGTCGAGATGAAGGAACACAAATTACAAGTGGTTGTGTGGTACAATGCCATGCGGTTGTTTAAACAAGTTCCTCCGTCGTGGTGGTGGTGGTGGTGGCTAAAGCTCCCTTTCAACCCAAAACAAATCCAAAGCACAACTAACCAGTGACCTTGAGAGTTTGAGATGAAACTCGAGTTCCTCTAGTCTTTTATGTCATCACGATAATGTTGGTGGTTTTCATCATCATCATCAACATCAATTTTGGCTAAACCCAAGGTTTTTGCTAATGACTTGAAAGCTAAACTTTATTGTAAATGCTATAACAATTTGGACAATGTGATTTTTGTTGAGTATTAAGTATATAATTTGTTCAAATGATGAGAATTGTATAACCAATATGACTTTTTTTTTGCAATTGGTTGTTATTATAATTTATTTCGTCTATAACTTTCATTTATTTGGCACATATGCACGAATACACAATCTATACATTAGATAGACAAGTTTACAAGCAAAAGGTTTTCGTAGATTTTGATTGAGCACCTTGGGGATCAATGTTGTTTTTTGGGGTCAATTTTTTAATGTAGCCAAAGTGGCAATCAAGCTAAAGGAACTTTTATCCAAATTTGGCTATAAATGATATATATATATATATATTAAAAAAATACATTCCATAATTTTGGCTACTTACTTGAACTAAGTGTAAAAAACTGATGATTGAAAATAGCAAAAGATCTTCTTCTTTTTTTTTTGTAATTTTGAATTTTTTTGGTGGAGTAAATGAAAGGCTTCTCGGGATAGAAATTTTCTGTTTACTTTGGCCTTGTGGTTTAGGGCTGACTCACTGACATGTCGCTTCCTGATTGGACATGCGGACCCTAGTCCTATCGCATTATTCAGCTGCCTGTATCTCCATTCTCTATGTGAATGAAAAGTGATCCATATCCATTCAGTGTTATGGATGAAAATAGATTCACATCCACCTGCTGAGCAGGTTATGGCTGTAATGGACGCTGGTTATGTCCAGTAATTGGCTCAAAGGCCACCGGTAGGTTACTCAGCTAACCAGCGGAAATAGCCAATGAATAACCAGCTGCCTTTAGTGGGTTACCTTAACCAACTCAGAACTGGTGGACTAGGTAACCGGTGGGAGGCCGCCGGTTACTGGACATAACTGACTGTAATGAGACTCGAGATGACCTCTTTTTCATCCACAAAGAGAGAAAAGGTTTGACATTTTTCATCCAAGAAGTGAAGGGGGTTACGGAATCGTTTGGGCCGATGAGAGCTGAGGGTGGTACCTTGTGCTAACTAGTAGGTCGTTAATGAGACAAAGCTCGAAGGTTTTTTTTTGGGCTTGTAACTCGTGACCCCGATAGCCAATCCGAGTGACCAGATTCTCATTACGGTCGGTTATGGACATTCATAATGTTATACGTTTGAAATTTATTCTTTTTTTTTTTTTTTTTTTTTTTGTTGCCCTTGATC
>Ga0116231_10007472_pt1 | contig 19977 bp, 15 predicted proteins | sample S1TSphgellanicum_2_FD_89695 | JGI IMG/M metagenome (GOLD analysis project Ga0116231, IMG submission 89695) | Host-associated microbial communities from peat moss isolated from Minnesota, USA - S1T2_Fd - Sphagnum magellanicum MG | ecosystem: Host-associated > Plants > Peat moss > Unclassified...
TGGTATTTTTTGTGTGATGTTTTATTGTTATGAGTGTTTGTTGGGGTTTTGTGTTTTTGTTGTTTGTGGATGGGGTGGGAGGTGGTGGGTCTGCTCTTGTTTTATTTTTAGTTTGCAAGTCAGGATTTTTTTTTTACTTTATGTTTTTAGTCAAGATGTATGAGAAAATATAACTATTATCCCTTAATTGTTTCCCAAGGTGCACATGATCACATCTAGAGGATATTAAATTCACAACGGGTCCCTATGGCTCCTAGTGTGTATGGTAAGACACAAAATTTTGTGTCTAGGTAGCACCAAGATGTGTATGGTTGGGCAAGTCACGAAAAAAGAAGAAGACAATACTTTTGTATTGTCTATTATAAGGGGCCATTGCTGATTTAACATCCTCCCTCACATCCTAGGTGGAGTGTTGAGCTGGGTTCTCATTTTGGTTTCAGAATAGTGTTCTTACATTCCGACTTCCCAATTAGATGTTTTGTTGGGTCTCCAAGTTATCCAATTTCAGTGAAATTTAAAAGGATGTCTTCTTAATTGTTCATTTTACATTCCCAACACTGGCAACCCTCTTGAAATTTTTACAACACCCAGTGCTTGAATTATAACTTGATGTAATTAGACTATTATTTATGTAAATATCTAAGGATTAAGTTTGGTAATTGGATTTCATAATTTATTTATAGTTTGGTCATAACTTTAATTAATGTACATGATAATTAATATGCATTTTGAATCACATGGGGAGCCATGTAATGTGTAAATTTTAAGAAATTTTTTGTTTAATTTCATTTTAGTGAATATACAAATGAATGTGTGTGACCTTTGGAAACATCTTCATTTGATGAAAACAAGTTGTTGTATGAACATAAAGTTTAATGGAATAGAATCATGAAGAGAATTGAAATGTTAATTTTCAAAGGTTTTGGCATAATTGTGAATGTGTAGAATCCATGATAGGAGAATGATTATTGCATGATAGTTATACATAAAAAAAATAAAAAGGTGAAAGAATACTTATGTAAACAAAAACATAAATTTCCATAACTATGTAATAAACATACATAATTTCAATTCTATACTCACTTGTTGGTTTATATAAATAGTTAATCTTATGTGACCCAACACCCACTAATACAGCATCCATTGGGACCCTTTTATGATCCAATTGTGGTTCATAAACTGAATTACCAAGGTTCCACCTTGGTAACCTATAAAGTAAAACCCCCTACTTACACCCAAAACGGTGCTCCTGCATAGGCTTGAAAGTTAATTGGGTCCCCCTTTGAACTTGACAAAAAAGCACTTGCACTTAAGCCTTTTGAAAAAAAAGGAGGCTCATTTTACTTAAGCTTTTACTTGACATTTTTCGAACACATATGTAACATGAAATTAACAAAAATTACAATTTCATTTGTAGATGTATAAATCAAATTAAAACAAAAAAAATTCATGATTTGTAAATAATGAATTTTTTAAAATTCTTTAATGATCATGTTTGATCATGTCAACTTGATTAACTAATCTATTATTTATAAAGACTTTGTCTCTATTTTTTTTTTGGCTCTTAATAACGGCAATGCACCCATATGTATGTATATGTGTATACATACAAAGAGTGATATTTTTCTATGATGATTTGTCTTAAAATTTTCATCATTGATAGTATATGCCACACCATCAAAATTAGATAAACTTTGATGAACAAGTAAAAAAAACCCTAGGATATAAATTTGATATACTAATTTAAATTGCCTACAAATCACTAATCTACAAAATAAAAACATTGCATTAAAGAAAAAGTCATCGCCATGAATCATATGAAAAAATATTGTTGGAAGTGTGAACTAAGGTTGAAGAATTTTTTTGTTGTAACTAAGTAATAAACCAATGCATGGTTAAAATAGAAGTTCAGCTAAATTTAAGTCCAAAAAGTAAGATTGTAAGGAAGCCAAGACCAAATTGTTTTCCCTGAGATGTAATGGATGATGCACACCTTTATTCCCTCCTTGCAAGTTTTTTCTTTAGGGTAAACACAAAATACTAAAGAGGAGAAAGGTTCAAAACAATTGATATGCAATGTTGGAGAAAACCCTAACTTGTGAAAGAAAAACCTTAAATTATTTAACTAGTCCATTTTGCTTCCAAATGTTGATCCCACCTATAACAAACATGGACTCCTCCTTGAGATTTAGAATTGCTCCCTTAAAATTCCAATGTCTTGGGCCTTATCGGACATCAAAATATATCTCCCACACCTTAAATCTCAAAATTTCCAAGTCACCTCCATTAGATCCTACACATTGAAGGTTTCCAATAAACCAAAAGTGTGCCCAAATTCCATTATAATTTTTAGTTTTGATTTAAATGAATCTTAAGTGAAGTTTTTGATTAATATTCAATAACTTTTCCACATAGGTTGAAACATTATGAAACCAACTTGATGGAACCCTATTCACTCATCAAATGTTTTCCCACATTACCAAAAAAGTGACAAGAAACATTGTGATTTGGGAGATTTCAACACAATAAACAAACAAACTACTTTCCTTCATAGATAGATTAATGGTTTTTTAACATTCAATTGAAAAACCATCTAGCCACAATGCCTCAAGCTCTTTTTCATGTTCCCGATTATTATTGTCAAACACAAATTTTGTTTTATTTTGTTACCCAATTAACCTTAATGAACACTCAATGTCAATCTTCATTCTCTTGCAAAAGGTTCAATGGCCCATCCTTAGGTTTGTGCAAGGTTTGATGCAAGTTAGCAAGATCTTCTTTTCCAAATTCCTCGTTTACATGTCAATACGTAAGCTTATGAACAAATACTCAATTAAAAAAATGGATAATTTACACCCTACATCATCCAAGAATTTGGAAAAGTTCAAGTTGAGTTTCTATAAGTCAAATGTCACTGAGGATGGATAATGAAAATCCTAACTCAACTACCAACAACTTGTAACCTTAAATTGTAACCCTAAACTTCTACCATGCCAATTGATTTTTTTTTCAATCTTGCCCTCACAACATGAATACATGAGGCCCACAAAATGATCTACAAAAATTATCAAATTGCCCATTGAGCCTTATTTATTTACATGGCCTCTTCAAAACCAAGAAGATAAAGGTTGTTATGTTGTTGATGGTCAAAATGTGGTTAACTTTTGAAGCAGTGCTTGAAGGGGGAAGGATTGTTCCAGTGTTGTGTGGGTATACTACTATTTTTGATATATCCTAGGGCAAGGGTATATTATGACTCAACCCTTTTTTTCATCAAGTTAGGTTTTGGGTATAAATCATCATAATTTTTGGTAGATGGGTAGGTTGTAGATAATTCCTATCATATACCCAAGGTTGGGGTGAGAAAACACGTATGTTTTTTTAATTTATTTAAGGTACATTCACACTAGAAATTAACATGGTTGATAAAAAAAATGATAACTAAATTTTTTCAAACACGAAAAAATAACATGTAATTAGTTGACATCACACATGACACGGTAATTCCAAAGTTAAGCAAATTATTAAAGTTGAACAATGTGTTAATACATTGTTGTAATGTTAAAAATCTTCAAAAAATGAAGATCTTAATGTTTATCACCGTCATTAACCTAACAGCCCGAAATCTTATGTAATAGCTTATTGACAAGGTCACCTATCAACAAGGTCCACTCTCCTGCGTCTCGTCATTGCCCCCATGTACGATCGCACTCAAGGTCCACTCTCCCAACCCTTGCCATCACCCTGCATTCTATTGCACTCTACATTCTACCGTGCTTTGCACTCTTCACATTTGTTGCACCCACAACTTCCCATCACCCTAGTGTTTTGCATGCTTACTACACCAATAGCTTGCCATTACCTTGGTACTCTACACACTTGTTATAACAATTTACCATAACCATCATGTTTACTCACATGCGACAATCAACAGTGCACTTCAATTGTGTCAAGTGCAATGGCAAATTCAAGAATAAATTCAACACCAAACAACAACAAAGGAAGAAACACGGACAAAACATGTGGAAATAACTCATAGCATTGCAATTGGAACCAAGAGGAGATGGATATAATGGATAGAAACAATTCAACAAACAATGTGAGAAAAAAAGGTAGAAACAGAGGCAATGAAGGTCCTTCACGCCAATGTAACACAAATTGGGGTCATGGCCTTGGTTAGTTATAAGTGTAAGGAACAGATTACATTGAAGCAGGTCATCGATGGAACAAGTTATCAAGTAATCTGCAAGCAATCACACAGTCCAAGATTCCAAAAATTGGCAAAATGTGCAAAGACAAGTGGAATTGCATCCATGATGATTACAAGTGCATTTTAGATTACCACACATGCACTGGGAATAACACTTCAAACTAGGATTTGACATTGGAAGAGCGAGATAGACTCCATTTGCCAAAACAATACATTGATGACTACTACAATGTGATTGAGGCTTTCCAAATGGAGAGAAGAATCAATGTTCCAATCCATGTGAGGGATCTCTAAGCAAAAGGAAATGGAATCTATGCATCACAAAAAGAAGAAAAGGAAGAACATTTCCCTACACAACCAGCTTCTCGATCTCTAATGTAGGAGTTGCTTGTTGAACATGACATTCTTGAAGAAAGCCAAGAGGTTCCTCAATTCAACCAAGGCATAAATCCAAACAACACAATCAACTTGGATGATTTCTCATAGTCTTTTGGACCAGGTAATCCTCCTTTGTGTCCTACATTTGTGAATCTTGAAAGTGATTCTGATTTTACAACACCTGTGAAAGCTAGCACAAATCCAACACATGGAACAACTAACACATGTCTAGCACATGCAACATCAATAATTCCTGGAAACATTAGAGTCAAGAAGAAAAGATCATCAACGTTCATGCATGTCATTGAAGCCTCTAATTAGAATAGTTAGGTAATTGTTGACACCATGGATCGGATCAACACAAGTTAGCTTGAGATTGACAAGAACAAGACCAAGTCTCATGAAAAGACTTTGAGGCAACATCTCAAGTACTTGAAGGAGAAGGACAAGAAGGCTTACAAAATGAATAAAAACATGGTGAGTGTTTTAACAAACCTTAGTTTTGCGATGTGTCATGCCTTCATAAAAGATCAAACTCAAATGCCTCCATTAATCAACATTTTTAAATCATCATCTGATGAGCAACCATTGTTGAATAGTCAAGACACAAATGAAGACTAGTTACAACTAATATTGATCTAAAGATTCTAGGAGTTTTAAAAAGTTAAGTAAGTCTAAAGATTTGAAGATTGATCTGAATATTCCAGAAAGTTCAGTCAATCTAACATTTCAATTCAGCATTTCAATGTTTTTGAGCTAGATAATGGCATTCAACTAAATAGCAATGGCGGAGCTTACCTGAAAAAAATTCATTGAGATAAATAACAGAATTGAACTAACATTTGCAGTGGAGCTTATTTTGAATTCAACATTTTCCATTTCAATTGAAAACTTGAAACAACTCCAAGAAAAATCAATTAATCAAATTGTCATTTGAGCATCAAACCTAGCAGAACTGAAATCATTTCAATGCCATGAATGAATTCATTTCAATTACATTTCAACATGATTGCAACAATTCAACTTGTTTCATTTTCTATGTGCTTTTCTATTCCTTAGATATGTTTCAAGTGTCACTCTTTGGTTGGATCATGAAAGTTTAGTACCTTTTAAATTAGCTTCTCCTTCATTATGTCCTACATCCATCGTATGTTGTTGATGCCTTCTTATTCCACCTTATAGATCTTCATGTTCCAATTAATGCATCAACACATTAACATCAACATCCCTCCCATCCAATATCATGTTGTACAACAAACAATAACAAATCAAGAAAAAAAAGGGTATTGGAGATTGCTTTTGACTAGCAATTCTCTGAAAAAGTTTTGAAGTATCTTGAAGGTATTTTCCACCACACTCTTCCTCTTCGAAAGATGTCTATTATATAGTGTTTCCAAAAATGTGTGCCTGATGTTTACACTCTACTTATGGGGGATCATGAACCAAGGCAAAAGTGGATAGCCCTTATCTCCAAGTATGTAGGGGTTAATGCCATCTTGTGATCCATGTTCATGGTCAAAAAATCCATCAAAAGTTACCTTACTGTAAAGGTTGGACAAATGTAGAACTCTAAAATCGTTCATGAATCTTGACAATCCAACAAAAACATCTCGAAACTATTTTTCATGATCAACCATTGCATACAATTACATGTTGTAAGTTTTGGATTTGTACCAAAAAAAATTATACAGCAAAAACTCCTTTAGGTTTTTGAATATGGATCTATGTGCAATCAATTGCACCCTGAATAAAAGGAAAACCACACCAATCCTTGAAGCATGCCATAACCCTCAAGAGATCTTCATCGCATGGCCATTGAATCTGAGTTCTGAACACAACATTAACAACAACAAATTCATGCAAGACCATGTTCACAAATGATTTGTTGATTGTAAACATTTCACTGCATTGAAGGTAATCAACACCATGAGCGAACTTGTAAAGCAAGCACACAATTCTAATGCCAACAAAAATTGCACACCTATAATAACAAAACAACACAACATAAAAAAAATGCAACAACAAGCAAATGCAATAGCAAGCAAACAAGTAATTGGTGTAACAACAAATTAAAAAATACAACAACAAGCAAGCAAGAACAAGAAAACAACATACATATCAAACAAACAAGAAATAAGAGGAATTGCACACATGTAATTAATGTTTCATTTTCCAATCAAAGGTTGCAACTTCTCTATGATTTGCAAAATAATTTTTCTAGTGACATGGAAGTGCTCAACCCACCTTTGATTATTGTACCAAGTCATGAAGAAATTAGAGTACCAAATGGTGTTCGAACTTTAACTTAATCGCCAACCTCCTTTGTTATCAAAAAATCAAAATCGTAAGAAAACTGAAAGTGATGCAAGATAGCACTATCCCTCACACGATCGACCAACAATCTGGCACCATGTGCCATGAAATCTATTGTTAGAATTGTAATCAACCTAATGGTTTCCTCTTCAACCTCATATTTCATGCAAAAAAATTCTTCCAACTCCAAAATAGTGTGAAGAAAAACGATCAACAACAACTATGGTGGCATTGTCATTGGAAATTGCAACTAAACAAAACAAAACAAACAAAAAAAGAGTGGAGAACTTGAGTGGTGAACAATCTTGTGCACAAGTGTAGTAAGTGATGAAAGCTTTAGAGAGTGTAGCCAAATGATGAATGTTCTAGAGCAAGCTATAATGTGCAACAACAAAAAACCAATTAGAAAAATGGAAAACACTTTTCAAGGACACAAAAGAGCAGAGAGGTTGAGCAATGAGATGAGGACAACTTTGAGCACAACAATCTATAGCAACAAAGTACCAACCAAAAAATAGAAAACTTCTCAAGAAGCCAAACGAATGAAAAGTTTAAGCAACTTTTGTGCGAAGAAACGTTTGTGACAAAAGGTGCGTAGCAAGGGGAGGACAACTTTGAATGTAGCAATTTGCAACAATAGAAAACTAACCAAGACAAAAAGAAAGTTGTCAAGGACAAAGAAAAGCAAAGAGCTTGTGCAACTTGTGAAAGAAGGAGCTTATGTGCATAAAAGTTGTTTTATAAACACAAGTCTGCGGTGAGTGTGCGGTGAGATGAAGATAACTTCAAGCACAACAAGAGTGCATGGCAAGGGTTATCCTTCATCATCATGAGCATTACCACGCCAGTAACATTGGGCCAACTCTTGAACATAGGTAACATTTTGGTGCTAACCTACCTATTTGCATACAAAAATATCATCACGCTTGAATGGAGATAGGCAAAAAAGTTACAACCTATTAACTAATTAATGATGATTACCTCATGCTAACCTAACACCTAATTTCAGCCTAACATTTAACTTTAACTCTAACTTTAACTTTAGGTCTGAACGTACCTTTAGTAAGAGTAAAAAGTTGTTTGCACTTTGAAATTATTAGGACAATTTTCAAATACAATGGAATTTACTCCTCTTTTTTTAACCCTAATTATATGGGTATATCTCACATATATTCAATGATATCAATAGGATATAATTTTGTCAGATTTATATATTTTGAGTATGTGCTTCATTAGGGTATATTTTAGTTCTAAGAAATAAATTAGGGTATTAGGGTAAAAGATCTACCTTACCCATACGGCTCTTCGCCACCTGGGGCGGTAGTACGTTCCAAGGGTTGGGCTGTTCACCCATTAAAGCGGTCCTTCAACTCCTAGACAAGCACTGCCATGTTGAAAATGAGCGGGGAGACAGAAAAATCCTGAGAGGAGCCGGCTGCTGGCACAGAGTTAGCTGATGTTTATTCCTCAGATAGTGGTGGGTATTTCTGGGTAAGAAGAGATACACACACCCTCACAACACTGGATATAATATTCCTTCTGATTTGTACTCCATGGAACTGGAGGGCCCAAGGAGCCAGCTGGGAGGGCCTGCATCCAGTGGGCATGCAACCAACAGAAACCTCAGACTGTCAAGGGGTCCCGTTCCAAATATAAGGTTTTGTTCAACCAACAAACTGGCTCACCCATTTTGTGTGTTGCATAGTTAGCCAGAGCACGCAAGTAATACCTACAAGAAAGAAGGGCCACAGTAAAACAGGAACCCACCAGCACACGAGGCAGGACTGATGGTACAAGAAGAGGGCCATAGTAAATCAGAATCCACCAGCACACAAGGCAGGAACGGATGGTGCGGGGACAAGGAAAACACTTTTTGGCTGTATTCCTGTCTCATAGCTAATCGCAATAGTTAACGATATATGTACCTAGTAATCATCAATTGTTTCAACTATTTACATACCCACCTACGTAGTAATCAATTACATTTGCTATCTCTAATATCTACTCACTTTCGTACATAGTTAACTTGAGTATTATGATATGGAATTACACTACAACAAAAGGTGTCTCTATACATCATATGATTTCATTGGATTTTGAGTGAATTCCCTAAAAGGTGTCTCTATACATCATATGATTTCATTGGATTTTGAGTGAATTCCCTAGTTATAGTGAGAAGGACCTAATGCAGATGCAATGAATTTATTGCTTTAGTGAACAGAGACTAATGAATTACACCCACATTTTTACACATTTTATAATAATGTTAAGAAGATTTCTAAAATAAGTTGTCAAAATAAAACCTTGGGTAACGTAATTGTCATTCATTCACAATTGAATCATAATGGGTTTTCAACAAATGGTGCACTGGTGGGGTGCTGGGTCACATAGATAATCCATGTGGGCGAACTATAATTGTGAAATCATGCTAGGTAATTTTTCGATTAAATCTTTTTTTTTTCCATTAGTATTTATATGTTTCGTATAACAATGCAAAATCTTGATAAAGAATAATTTCTTGTCATTTTAATATTTTCATCTTAAGATATTTCCCTAATGATTTGATCAAATGGAAACTGAAACAAGGAAACCGATTTAGATTATATTTGGATCTTCAAACTCAGATTAAATTTTCCTCCTTGTACTAGTAGTATGACAGAATGTACCACCTACATACAGGGGATCTTTCAAGAAATGGCCTCATACTGAAGGCTCAAATCTTATTGGACGTGATACCAAACTAAAATTATCATTTCATGACTTCTTTTTTTCTTCTTGTAGGGTTGAGATAGTAAGCTTGAGACACATAAATGATCATGGTAGATAGGTAACGTATGGTATGCTGGGTTGATCCATACACACCACTTATGATCATGGTAGGTAGTGTAGTTACGTATGGTATGCTGGGTTGATCCATACACACCACTTATGATCATGGTAGGTAGTGTAGTTACGTATGGTATGTTGGGTTGATCCATACACACCACTTATGATCATGGTAGGTAGGTCCATACGGTTTCTTGGGGTCATAAGTGATGTGAGAGAAATTGCAATTCTAGTAGGTGGGTGGGTGAGTGGGGTAGGTCAGGCCAGGCGGTAATAAAATGATAATGTTAATACATTATTCACACACAAAGTTTTTGTCTTGCTGAAATAAAAGAGAGTGCTGGAAACATGTTGCCCATTTCCTTCTGACTAGAAGCCAAAGACAAAAAAGCACACACCACATCATGTCTCTTTAGATTGCACCTGAGAGATTCAGTTGGCAGTTGTTAAGAGAATTCATCTTTTCCAATGAACCCACCTTTACACCCACACCAAGAAATTCTTCTCTGATTGTCAATGAACCCAGCTAGCTCTCCAACCCCACTGAGAAATTCTTCTTCTCCAACCAACCAGCTTGCAAAGGTGAGCATCAACAACTTGGTCCAGGTGGAACCAGCACCGTGCAGGATAGATGGTTGTGTGCTGATTGTTTACTCTTTTTCCATTGTATTCACAACGGTTAGCTATGTACTAACCATGGACATACACAGTATCAATCAAGCGTGCCTTCAAAAGAGTTAGCAATGTTTTGGCTTTTTCTTCTTATTTTCGGTTTTTTTTTTCTGAGCTACCCTTGTGCTTTGGGGGGTGTTAGACTGTCACGGAAGTCACCAAAAAATCTAACAAGGGGTGTGTCACACTATGGCCTTGCCATTTGCATCAAAAAGTATCTTTAGGCAAAAGAAGAATTATGAAAACTCAAAATTTTCACCATGCAAAAATATAATCTTCAAAAAATCCTCTAAAAGAAACCAAAATCCTTCAAGATATTACACCTTTATAACTAATCTCAAGTTTCAAAACAAGCCAAAATATCATCTTTCAAAAATCCTCATATAAAAATAGACCTATTATTACCTAGGGGCCAAAATCCCTTAAGCTACTATACTCTATAATGAATCTAAACACAATAAGAAAGAGAGCTAGCTGTTTTTTGGTTCTTTGGGTTTAGGGAGGGGGAGGGGATTGACTGAGATCCTGTGTATGATCCTGGAGTGGCATGTAACATGTTCAAAGGAAGTGATGAGTTGGTTCTCAAATGGCTCAAGAGTGGGGATTGTAGTTTTAAATGAATACATTGAGATTTGGAATTAGCACCACCCATGTTGACCTAATCTAACAAAAGAATTAGTGAACTGTGGGTCAGCTGTTGCTAGTGAGTATAGAGCCACAAAAAAAAAGGGCCATAGTGAACCAGCACCCACCAGCGCCCCATGAAGGATGGATGGTAAGTGGTCAGGAGACAGTTTTCTGTTGGGTTCCAGTTCCCCTAGCCAACCATGGTGGTTACCTCAGTTGCTATTTTTTACTACTTACCTACTAACAACTCACTAGCAGGTTGTTAATAGGTAGGTGGTAAAAACAGCCCTTACCTATGTATAAACTATCTACTTATCTAGTGGTTATATCTATTTTCTTACCTATCTACCTATGTATGAGACCTCTTTCTTACCTAATTGGTTACCAAGGTGAAACCATAGACTAACTCGTTTTGAGGTTCATCCACAACCAAGTAATAGCAGGCATCCATTGGATGGTGCACTGGTGGGTGCTGGTTCACAGTGGCCTACAAAAATACAATTATAAATTATCCATAGACCCATCTACTTTCTTTCACAATGGGTTTATCATTCCACCCGTGATCGCCTCCTATAAGGTCAGTCACCCATCCCAATACTATTCCAGTTGAAGTGAGCTTAACTTCGTATTTCTTGTGAAAAACACCATTTTTTTTGTTTTGCAATTTTAATTAATTTTCTAGAGATGAAGATTGCTCTAAATTTAATTAACTTTTGCTCCATTGGTCTGTAAAGAATTCTAATTAATTAGAGTGTAATCAAGCATATGTGCATAGTAAGTGCATGACCTAATGTCAAATTACCACTTTAAGTGTAATATATGCCACAATAGACACCACATATTGTACACTTTAATACATGAAAACACACAGTTTATCTCACGCGTGTCATGAGTCGCAAATTTTTGTGTGAGAAAAATCAGATTCTCTTGTAGTGCTAACAAAAGCAAATTTGCCAGATTCGTTTTTTTTTTAAAAAAACTGGGTCTGCCCATCAATTGCAACTGAAGGCCCAGGAGCAATGCAAACTTCAATTGAACTCACATTTTGAGGAATGTTCACCAGGTGATAAACGTATGCACAGTTTTTGGCACCTTTCGTAGGTCTCGGTTTACAGTGCACTTGCAGTTTTGGTGCTCCTACCTTATATTCTTGTGAACCATGAGGAATGTTTTTGAGTGTTCAACAAAGTTCATTTGTACCTTCGTACTGAGGAATGTTCACCAGGTGAATTCTGAAGAGTGGTCGAACTTCAAAGTATTCACCAGAGCTCGTTTGGACTCCCGTTTTGAGGACTGTGCACCAAGTGTAACTATGAACCGTGGGGAACGTTCAGAGTGTTTAAATAGTGCTAGACACAAAACTGGCAAGTAGTAGTTGGGCACAAAAACCCATTGATGTTTTTCTCTTTTTCTTAAGACATCCAAAACTAGTAATTGAGCATGACCTCAGCCAGACTTGGTGAGAACAGAAGAAAAACATTTCAGGCTCTAAATGATTCAGTTGGTGAAAAGCACTTGTATGTGCTGAAGAACCCTAGTTCCCCCTAGAAAGAGCTATTGCACATCAGTCTACAAGTTGATAAATCAGGCCACATATATAAAACTACCACAAACTCGAGCTAGATGTTACATGCCATTTCATTTCTGTTCTTGCTGACCAACAGTGGATCTACAATCAAAGCAGTAGGTCAGGTTGGTAATGGAAAAACCCCTGGACTCTTAAACTCTCGATGTCCAACTAAACCATTACAGCTTTGCTCATAAAGAAAAATTTACTCCCTAAACCTCCTATGCACCAAATTGTGTCATTCTGAGCACAAGTTAGCTCACCTCAACATGACAACTATATTATTTCTGCAACATTCTGGAACAAGTTCATTGAAAAACAGAAATGGCAGGAAGGTCTTTCAGAGAGAAACTCATTTTCCAAACCCCAAAAACCCAGAGACATAATGTATTATCCCCTCTTGCAGCACACAAAACTATCGTTCTCAACGAGCACCAGGATTGAATTAGATCAAATTCTGTCTCAAGAACATATCTTTGCTCAATGCTGTCATCCAAGTAAGAAGACCTAAATTTGACTCTTCATTAGATATGCTGTAATAAGAGGAGCAACTCGTGAACTGATTATCTATGCTCAGACCTCTGACTTGGAGGCAACTGAGGCACGAGAGGCCCGCTTCTTCGCTAAACTCTCACTGCGGTGCTCGCGCTGCTCCTTAAGCCGCAATGCCAACAACTTTTGGTATTCAGCTGCTTCTGTCTTGGCCTTGACAATCCTCTTCCTCTTGATTGCAATTCTGCGGCGTTTCCTCTGCAAGGTAAGAGGTGTTACAAGCCTCTGGATCTTGGGAGCTTTGCTCCTCTTTTTCCCTGCAACATTTAACAAGAAACTGTTACTATGGAGCATCTATGGACTATCTGGTTATTCATACAGAGAGCTCTAGAGACAATGACCAGACTCAAAAAATAAGGAGGGCATTACCTGTGGAAGAGACAAAGGTGCGGCGATAAGTGTTCACATATTTCCTCACATCATCATCCTTGGAAAGGTTGAAGAGTTTGCGAATCTTGGTGGCCCGCTTGGGTCCCCTCATTCTTGGCATCTCCTTATCAGTCAGGCCTGGAAGAGGGTTGTCACCTGGCATAAAGCACATGCAAACCAATGCAAAATCTTAGAATCCTTGAAAAAACCCTGGATGAGACACAATCAAGACAGGACCTGCTCTCAGACTTGTCTTGCAATTCTAGTAGTAATCCTATCATCCTGGTTGTACAGAACCCATTTCTCCTGGCCTAAATGTATTGCTCTCTTCATGAACCCCAGTGAGGTTATCCTCCAACCAGCAGAAAAGCCAAGCCATAAAACAATGCCAAAGCCAACAGCACAAGACAATTACCCTGCTTGACAATGACCAAGTTCAAGACCGACAGGTCAGGACTGACAATGCATCCCCTCACAGACTTGCGGCGGCGCTCTCCATCACGCCTTCCATATCCTCGGAAGCAAGGTGTACCTACAGAACACAAAAATAACATGAGATAAACCACGAATAATATGCCAATCTCATAACCTAAAGCCCAGTCAAGGTTATCATTAGTCCTTGAAGTATGTCAACAATATAAGGACAATTCTCCAAATACCGTAACAAGCTACGAACCTCCAGGACTCAGGTCTACAAGGCAAGGAGGAGCATACCTCGGTGCATCAAAATGCGCACACGTCCTTGTGTAAGAACACCCTGCTTCATGGGGAAGCCCTGCTTGTCACAGCCTCCCATAATCTTGAATACATAACCCTTGAACTCCTGCAGAAAACTGCTAACATCAGTAAAGGAGCCAAATTGTAAGTACTGATCTGGACATTCTAGAAGACAATTTTGGTCAGTATGCTCCAAAAGGAAAATACAATTGACTGATGAAACTGCAAGGATAGTGCAGATTATGGGAACTCACATCTCCGAGATTATCTCCACTGACCTCCTGAGCCAATCGCCTATCATAAAATGTGCGGCTGAGCCCAAAACCCAAAATTCTCAATTCAGACACACCTCCTTGCATACAACTGAGATTTGCACCCTCCAAAATAACATGTTCTAAAGACAAAAGTGGGACAGTGGGAGGAAAAATTGTACTTACAGTTTTGAGTCATCATCAATCTCAACCTTCTTTTGGCACCCTGTTGTGGGGTTTGCAATATTGAGCTGCAACAGAACGCAATATGATCACTAAGCTTTGGAGGAAGTTCTTCTGATGTGGGGAAAAAAAAGCACCCAGAAAATCCTGAGCTCACTAAAACCCTGGGACATGACAACATGTCCTTCTACCACTCCTCTCCCTAGGGCCAGACTTCAGACAGTCAGGTCCTCAAATGCCTCTTCTCTTTCGTCACTGTTGCTGGAGAGATGGGTATACATCACAGAAGGAAAAGAGAGGGAACTCACAGCAATGGCAACATCCAGACCAGCGAACAAATCGCAATTCGGCATGGGAATTTACAGAGAGAAGAGCCCATGCATCTAACATCAGTCCCATATCTAACACATACCCTAGGTCCATTTCCAATTCCTCCCTAACAGGACAGATGTACAAAAAAAACCCCGCAAATGTGCCGTTGTAAGGCGAGACAAAGTTCATAAAACAGTTAGGAGAAGACAAGAAACAGCAGGTACGGTGAAAACAAACATTTCCACAACCTAACAGTAGCCTTTCCCCCCCCCCCAAACAAAACAGACAAATATAACTAACCAACAAACAAATTGTGCAGCAGAAAGAGAGTGGGGGAAAACAGGGGGAAGAAGGACCCAGGACGAGATCCGAGTAGAAAAAATCGCCGACAAAGCATCAAAACAAGGCGCCAAAGATCTGGTGAAATCTGAGCTCCAAAACAGAAAAGATACAAAACCCACACTAAAACGAAAGGGAAAAAAAGATACAAAGCGTGAGCGAAACATCACATACCTTCATGACGAATATTGAGAGCTCCTCACACAGCGATCGCCACCTGCCGTTGTGTTCAGATCCAAGCTGCACTGAGGATTGTTGTTGTAAAGGAAGAGAAAGTTCTAACAACCGACCCCGCCCTCGTGCCTCTACCCTTCGCCTTGTGTAACCCTAAAACCCTTCAGGACTCTTCTGCTAACCCTAAATCCCTTCAGAGTCGTCCGATGTGACGATCGGACGGTTTTCAGAGTTGTAGGGTTTCAGCCCTCGAGGCTCTCGAAACCCTTGCTCCTAGGGTTCCAGTCCTCGAAGCTCCAAACCCTAATTCCTGACCTGGGCGTGTGAGTGTGTGCGTGCGGGCGGCGGTGAGATCGGGAGTTGTTGTTGCATCTGGGATCAGGAGGGGTGTTAGAATGCGAAGTTCCAGAACGGGAGAGCAGGAAGAGACGCATAAGCCGAAGGAGGAAAGAAAGAGCGAGCAACTATGAGGTTGGAGAAGTGCTGGTTTTGCTCTTCGACAGTGTATCCAGGGCATGGTATTCAATTTGTGCGCAACGATGCGAAGGTCAACCATTTTCTTTGTCTCATCTCGCCACTTGTCTTGTTGTTTTTGTTGTTGTTATTGTCGTTATCACCATCGTCTCTCTATCTCCAAGTCGGTTCTCGGCACTGTGTGCGTGCTTCAGTTTAAGCATTTTATCTGCGTTTATCTTTCTCTGTTTAGGGTTTGATGGATTTTCCGTGTCTTCTTGGTGGAAGCAGCTTTTGAATAGTGTCCTGTGTTTTTTTTGCGTTGGCATGTGGAGAGCAGCAGCCTTTGAAAGATCTTCTTATGCTTGGAGTTTCTGTGTTCGTTATACTTGCTGATCTATCAAGGAAATAAAGCAGTGAATTCTGTGGGATGTTTTTCTCTTTTCTTTTCTTTTCTGTTCGGCAGGTGTTTAGATTTTGCAGGTCAAAATGTCACAAGAATTTCAAGATGAAGAGGAACCCAAGGAAAGTGAAATGGACAAAGGCTTACAGAAAGCTTCATGGCAAAGAGCTAACACAGGTTGCCTCCCTTTCTCTGCAGATTTTTTTCTGGCCGCAAGTCTTAGGGGACGTAGCAATAGAGTAGGCAATAGAATGGGCAGCTGGTATGTTTGCTTTCTCAAGAAGCAGAGAGGCATTTCCACTTCCAATTCAAACTGGTTTGTTTGTCTTTGTGTGTAACGATGCCTTGTTTCACTTGTTTGTATGGTATGGAGTTTTGAGTTTTATGATACTTCTTCAGTTTTCTTGTTTGGAATTGGGAGCTTTGACATCTGATTTTGACAAAGTGACTGATTCTCTGATGTGAATTGTGTGGGCCACCTGTGCAGGACACAACATTTGAGTTTGAGAGGAGAAGGAACAGGCCTGAGAGGTATAATAGGGATCTGGTGGACCAGACACTAAATGCAATCAAGAAAATAGAGGAAGTCCGCGGAAAGCGAGAATCCAAGTTCTGGGAGAGCAGGTTGGTTGCTTGTATCTTTCACTTAGTGCTGGGGCAGTTTATCCACACATTTGCTGCCCATAACACCACAAAACACTGTCTTGAACTATCACCACTTGCAAACTCTCAAGCTTCCATATTTGGTAATGAAGCTGACATATTTGTTGCACTCTGGTATAATAGGATGAAGGGCAAGAAATCCCAGGAGAGGAAAGAAGCAGCAGTGGAGCTTGAGCAAAACATTCATCTGGTGAAGGCCCCTGGTGCTATGGTTGCAGAGCCTGGTCTCACATTACCTAAGCAGCAGGTGAAGATGAAGGTCAAAGTTTCAATGCCTAAACAGCAACAAATACAGGCAGTACAGGAGTAATCTTTCAGTTTCTGGATCAATGGTGTTTGTAACTTGCCTAGAGCCATATACAGGTCATGAGCATGTCAATTAAGTTCAATGACACTCCCACAAGTGACCGTTGAAGAGTCAAGTGTTCTGCCTGCACTTCTTTTTCAAGCAGTATGTGTCACAAGTTGTTAAGGACATACCGTTCCCATTTTTGAGTCTAGCTCAATATAGCGACATGTAAGATGATTCAAGGTGTTTGCAGATGATTTCATACAAGTTCAGTATCCAAATGGTTCAGCTGCCACAATGCTTCACAGTGGTCAGATCCTGAAGCTTGTCTTGATGCCTATTTGTGACCATAATGCTCACAAGTAAAGATACTGTCAGCCTTTTCAAATTGTTGCAAATTGTAGCTCTTTAAAGCAGATAAAACCTTCAATTGCCTTGACAACTTCAACGTCATCTGAGTAATTTAGGGTGTTTTTACTGTGGCATCTGAACTTCAAATTTGGTAAAGGGGCAACAGTTTTTTTAGGTGACTTCTTCACATGCAGAACTCTTAATTGTTTTCTTCTCTGACTGGAAGTGAGTTGTGGCAATCAGTGAGCTGAAACTGTTGAGCATGATGCTGTCATGAAATGTGGTCTCTTGGAATGCCATTCTTGCGGGAGTTGCTGTGCATGGGCATGGCAACAAAGTTCTTGAACATTTTGAACAGATGTGTTACAAAGGTGCAGAGCTAATTGATCTCACCTTTCTTTGTCATTTGTCAGCTTGTTGCTATGCAACTCTGGTGGATGAAGGCCCGGCCTATCATGGTTCTATCTTGAGTGGAATTTACATGATTTCTCAAGAATTGGAGCACTATGACTGCATAGACAAACCTCCTGGCCTTGCTGGCTGTCCCATGAGATAGAATATGATCAAGCCAATACCAAGGAAGAGCAGCTTATACGATGCTCAGCTAAGACGTTGCCCAGCATGTGACCTTGCAAACATATTTCTCACATCCAAGTTTAGTTATTTACTTTTTTCCAGGCCCACCCATAAAATTATAACTGGGACTGCAAATGGCAACCCACCTTGACCAATTGTTGTGAATGGTGAATCAAAATCAGGAAGCAAGAGTGAGATCGAAGTTATTATTATCTTCTCTGGCAGGTAGTGTTAGGCTTTGCTGTTCACCACCCTGAACAAAAATGCAGGGCCAAAACCATCTTGTTCAGCCAAATTGATGTGTTTTGGCTTTTCTTCATCCAATTTTAAATTCCTAGGGTCACATTCTCAGCACTCCTGGAAGCACCCTAAACTAAATGTGTGGAGAGCTTTGTTCAGTACTTGCTGAATTCATCTGAATGTGAAGATGGCCACAAGTTTTGCACCCACAATTCACCCTCAAAAACAAGTGTCTTGAAACACATGAACTTTGAAGACTCTTCCCTTATGGCAAGTTCAAACCAGTGTTGGCAGTTATGACCTTTTTGAGATATCCCATTGGATAAGGATATTTGTTTTTTCTTTTGTCTACCAGATAAGGATATTACATTTTTATTTTTATTTTTATTTTAGATATCCTGGTTGGATATCAGATTTTCACATTTTTAATCCCACATGGGTATCAAAGTTCCCGGATATTTGTCATTTATTTATTAGTCGAATATTAGTAGATTTGGATATCAAAAATTCAAATATTTGCTTGTGAATTATGTTGGGTGCTAGTCTCTTTTTTGGGGATCTCCAAACTGCAACATCCCTTTTTTTTTTAAAGGGAATATTTTGTCCCAAATTTAACACTTGTTGAACATTCCTCAAAATGTGGGACCAAATGAAGAACTACACAGAACAAATTAACTCACACTTCACAATTTAACACTTAGTGAACATTTTTCATAATGTGCGACCAAATGAAATGGTAGGCCTAGTTACTTCTCAACTTTTACCCCTTTAGGACACACCTCCCATTGCCACAACCGATCTATTGCAAACGATTGATTTTTTACATGAAAAAATACAACCAACCTACTGCAAGTGATTAATTTTTGACATGGAGAGATTTTGACATCTAGTTTGAGTTAACTTGACGTCCTATAAAGTCTCCCTTTTCTTTTTTTCTTATTCCTTTGTACAATTTCCAAATCTTTTGGTGTGTTTATAAATAACTTTTGCAGGGTTGCATGAAATACTCCATTCAAAAAATGAACTCACATGAGAAAGAAAGAAATATCTAGTGAAAATTCCTACTCAACATGTGCGACCAAACCCGAAGAAAACTGGTGAATATTTTTCAAAAATGTGGGGCCAAATGAAAAACTCCGTAGTCAACAAAATGTCACGTTACATGTTTATCTGGTCTAGGGTTTTTAATTTTTCTCAATTTTGTGATGTATGAGGTGAATATGGGATCATCCACAAGAGGAATGTACCAAATTTGGTCACAAGTCGAACAGGAAAGCAAAATTTCTTTTTCAAAATGCTTCTTTGTCAAATTGACGTCCTATTTTAAATATGATTTTTCCCCTCAAAATGTGGCGAATTTGGTGCTTTTTTAATTATAAAAAAAGACCTTTGTAACTTTCCCACTGGATTTTATTTTTGTCACCTTGGCCAAAATTTTACAAACGCCCCCCCCCCCCCCCCCCCCCCCCCAATTTCCCTACAAACCAACCACCACAAAAAAAATTCGAAACA
>Ga0116231_10007476_pt1 | contig 19966 bp, 21 predicted proteins | sample S1TSphgellanicum_2_FD_89695 | JGI IMG/M metagenome (GOLD analysis project Ga0116231, IMG submission 89695) | Host-associated microbial communities from peat moss isolated from Minnesota, USA - S1T2_Fd - Sphagnum magellanicum MG | ecosystem: Host-associated > Plants > Peat moss > Unclassified...
ACATTTTCAAATTATATAATGCGATGATATATTAACTAAATTGGTTCAATTTAGCTGATATATTAACTAAATTACCTATTTAAGCGGAGCTGAAGTAGTCAAGAACAAACTTTTGCTTGAGGCCTGTCATGCTGATCTTCTTCACAGCCTCCTTTTGTTCCTTCAAACTCTCACTAAACTCGTGATAGCTCTCCTTTTGCTGCATCCAGAATAAGGTCAGACCCTCCAGATACTCCTGAGCTTGACGAGTGTTAATTTTTTGGCGGTTCCACACTATCGTCATTATCGCTTGCCGCGTCTTCATCCTGCTGTGGGCGGAGCTCCTCAATGATGCGGTTGGTGATGTCCTCATCATTTGATGCCACCATGTAGTTGTTCTCCTCCGGATAGTTGAAAAGATTGCGGATGTCCATGGGATTCCCGTATGGAAGTTGAACCACTTGATGCTGCAGCTCCTAGATAAAGGCGGTGGGAGGACCAACTTCCCCTTGTTGTGTGTGGATGATGTTGCTGGTCCGGATTTTGCAATGGCGAAAGCAGTTGGCGATTGTGGCAGGCGAAACATCCTCCACCCAGGCTGGGACTACTAGGCAGAACGCATCCAGAATGATGATTTTTTCCGGATTGTCAATGTTGTTCTCGTAGCCATCTAGAAGTAGGTTGTTGAATTGCTTTCTGTATTATGTTTTGAATGTGTGTATGATCCCAGCATTGCAAGGTTGGACTGTCGAGGTCATGTGTGGCGGTAGGTAGAAAACGCGGGGTTGCAAAGGACGACGTTCATCTCCGCAAACTTCTCCAAGGGGATGTGGCCCGGGCAGTTGTCCAGCAAAAGGAGGACTTGGTGACCTTGCATTCAGCGATCAAAGTCTAGCAGCTAGAGTCGAAAGACGTTCTGGGTCATCCACGCCTTTGCATTGGTGTGATAATGGGCGCCCAGTGTATCGCGGTTGATACCCTCGAAACAACGTGGATTCAGGTGCTTACCGATGATCGTCAACGGAATCTTCTCATTGTTGTCTGAGTTTGCGCAAATGACAAGAGTGATGCGCTCCTTGTTGATCTTCCGGCCTTCCAGCTGATGGGTTGCTAGCGAGTTGTCGGCTTGGAGACGCCAACAGAGGCCAGTTTCATCCATGTTGAACACGTCCTTCTTTGTGTACGCATCAACAACGGCATGGATGTCCAGTAGCGTCGCGCCAACTGCTTCCATGTCCAGCGCATCGTTTTCCCCAAAACATCGAAATGACTTGACCCGTGCTGGTCTTTGAACTTCTTCAGCCAGCCTTGTGAAAACGCCATCTCTGGAGCATTAGGATGAAGCTTTTGCAGGAAGCGTGCCGCCTTCGCGCGCGGCATGTTTCTGTTTAGGTTGAACTTGTCCTGCTGCCCAAGGAACTAACATTTGAGTGCAAGCTCCATCTGCGGGTACTGCACAGCCTGACGGGTACGCAGTGCAAGTCGCGGGGGCGGGACACTGGTGTCCGCTGCCATCGCCAGCAACTCATCATTGCGTTTCAGGGTGAGGCTAATGGTGGCTTGTGTGACGCATACGCCATGCATAGTCCACATCCATTCCTTCAGCTTTCCTTGCGTGAAGGCCGAACGACGGCGCTTCTGTTGGCACAAGGTGATGCGCATCCCTTCCGTGAGGTGTCCCGGGGTGGTGTTGTATTTGCCCATGGTGTGATAAGAGAGGGAAGTTGAGGGTGTTGAGAGAGTCGATTGAGAGAGTGTGAGTTGAAGGTTGGAGCTAAAAGGGCAATGATATAGTAATGGGTAAACCGTCATTGGTATCACTGATTGAGCCACGTCATTGATGCCTCTCCTATAATTAATAACCTCCCAAAATTTATAGCTTAGACCCGGTCCCAACCTTATAAAATTTGAGAGGTTCTACTGTATCTATTTTAGTAGTTAGATAGGTTGTACATAACCATAGGTAGGTAGGTTTTAACACCTACATACTTACATATTTATTTGAAACCTATTGACCTAAGTAGAAAAGTAAGACCTACTTATTTACCTAGATACGTAAATAGGTAGGAAAACACAAGACTAAATGAATTAAAAAATAATCATGAAATTTTATTTTCTTATTTTATGTTTTGACTTTAGGTTAAGGCTTTTTTGGGTTCATCCCAAAATGCCACGTATTTTAATGTGAAAACATAATAGAATAAACCCTCTTTATATAATTTGTAACATAGGATTCGAAAACAAAACATATGGGTTAAATCTTTTAATTGATCCTTAATTGCAAATCGAGTCGCAATTGAGTTGCAACTATGGGTTAAATCATCCAGTGACCAAACATTTAAGCTCTTTTGATTTTTAAGGTGGGCCAAATCAAAAGGGAAGGCTCCATTGTTTTTTATGTCCAAAAAAACTTGAACCCCTCTTATTAGTGTAGTTGATGCATTCAAAATTGTTAAAAATGAAATAAAATTGAAAAAGTTACGACCCCCCCAAAGTAAAGGGGGTCAATTATTCAAAAAAAAAAAACCACTGAATGCTACAAAGGCTAGATCCTAAACACCAAAAAAATTCCTTATATGTTGTTTTGTTGTTAACAAAGTGCAAAAATGATTTATAAAACTTTAGGTGGTGTTTTTATAACATTTTTAATCGTTCAAAATGAAACACATTTGATGAATATATAAATAACTAATGAATATGTATCCTTATTAAGTTATAAATAATTGTATTATAATCATAACATAGTTGAACAATAATACTTTAGTAATGGTGCATTAGTGGCCATACTAATTGTATCAATGGGAATCATAGTAAAAAATTAGTTGTAAATGTATTTCATTGGGTGGTGGAAATGTGAACATGTGGCATAATTGCATGTATGTACATTATACATTAATTATAACATAGTTGTTGTTTTAATGACACATTTACAATATTCTAAAATAGTTGCCACATGCAATTACAATGCAACTCTTGAAAAAATCAAACATGGTAGACTATATATGCATGTACAATGTGTATAATTACCATATAGAAGGCCCATTTTCAACTCATTTGTAATTATAATATTACTAATTGATTTTTTGATGTGACAATTTATTTATTAATACACCATATTCCTAGGGGCATAATTGCACACTAGTTGTAATACCCAAAAGATAATTGCACAATAGTTATATATAAGTTATTTAAAATTTTAGTTACAAGGTAGTGTGATTTCAATGGACGCAATTTTTCATAATGTCGTGTTTATTTTTTACATCTTAACTCATAACATTGGAGAAGTAGTTTGGAGGCATACATCCCATCACGACCGATGAGGTGACCTATTGCATAGTGGCTTGCATACTAGTTATTTAGTTTAGTGATACTTTCATGGAACATTTTTGTTTTCATCAGTTTGGTGTAACAATTCATGGTGGATGTGAGACTATGGTTCATGGCATTTGAAAGATGTTAGATTTGCACCCAAATTGGGTGGTGCTATTAGTGGATATTCATAATACCTTCAATTCAATGTCATAGCCAAACATTTTTCAAGAGTTGTGATTTTCACCCCATTTTCTAGACTAACATTTCCCATTTATTTTGACGATTTTATGCACGCCCATCCCCATAATATTTTTCTCAAGCTTCTCAACATGGGGATTTCATAGTCATTTTGTTGAAGTTAGGTACATAATAGGGGAACCCATTGAGAGGAGTGTTATTTTTTTTAACTCACATTTGAGTTTTTCGCCTTATAGCAATAACCCACCTTACTTGTGTTTCCCCATCGTTATTAAATGATAAGCACATAGTACGTTTTGCATTAGATGTGGTTCTTATTTTTTTATTATTATAACATTTTTTTTAACATTAAAGTTTTTAGTGCAACCAAAGAAATGTGTAGCTTGGTCTCCATAAGGGTTGGACCAATCTATATCATTTCCTCCTGGCTTTCTAACTTCTAACTTAGGTTTTTGTATTTTGGCTGGATTAATGGTATCCAAATTGTTCATTGAATCATTTGTGGTTAAGGCAATTCATGAGGATCTTGGGAGGATATCTAATATACCTATGTTTGCAAATCTTCAAACAACTTTTGCGATATTCTCGTTGTGTTATGCTCAACATCCTAACTACTTGTTTCATATAATGTTTCCATCTTTAGGTATTTTGTAGCATTCTGGTACCATAACTATGTTGGATAAGTTACTTGGTGTGGGATCTTTTGGTGGTTCTATTGGTCACTTAGCTCATCATCATGCCATCCATCTTGCTTCTTTAGGCGGGTTCAACATCCCTTTTGTAGTTTGGATTATTGCCCTTGTATTCTTAAGATGTTGGGCACTTATCACTCTTGCATCTGTCACTCATTTTCAGCAAGATGATCACATTATTCTTCTAGATGCAATAGCACATGTTGAGACTAACATTTTTTCGTTCTAGATAACACTATGAATTACTCGAGCCTTGTGACCCTAGGTTGTTTGTTTTTAGGTCCCACCCTTTGAGAACTTAATGGTTCAATTTTATCTCAAGTTGTAGGTTTCTTTAGTAGATCGCCTACACAAATAAAATTTTGTTTTGATTTTAGTATACATTCTTTTAGATATCATGTGAGCACATCTCCACTAATGTGTCGGTCTTAGGGCATAAACTTGGTTATTAGTTCATCCTACCACACCTACATTTCATTTATCCTCAACCCATTTCCTTACAACACTACATACCTATTTTGACTTACCACATCCTATGGTTGCCCATCTTTCATTGTGTTAATGTGGTCATACCATTAATGATCTAAATATCCCATTTGCTTTGGTGCCCTTGTGAAAGTGAATGTACGGTAGACCATGATACATTTCGAAATATTGTTGCAACTATTGCTTTGGAGAATGGAACACATGTTTAAAAGAGGGTCTCCCACCTTTTCCTTCACCACACTCAATGACAATTGGATATCCTTATCATTAGGGATGGCTTTCAGACCTTGATGGATGTTGTCATTATTAACCTAACTTGCACAAATATGGTGCAACAAACATCAATAATGACAACACATGTAGTGATGATGGTTGTCTAAGAAAAGACACAATCATAGATTGAATTAGCACTAAACAATGATTTCATTCCCCTTACTATTGAAATGTATGGATGAATTAATTTTTGTTTTGATTCACTTTTTATTGCTTATGTGTAAACTACTATTGCGCGTCATCAATGATCTTCTTTAATCTCTTTGGTGTAATGAATTTTCAAATTACACATGGCACCTTGAAATTGGAAAAAGACTGTCACATGCATGCACCATAATGTATATATATTTGTTATGTTTTATTTTAATCCAATGACTAAAATTAACTAATGAAATATTTTGGTCCATCCAATATTACTATAATCGCAAACATAAAAGGTAATTGCAATGCCAAACATGGTCATTTATGAACATTTAATACTACAAATGGTAGTTACTACTACAACCATGGCTAGTGACTACATCATAAAAACCATGGGTTTGATTCCACTACAAAGTCATGTAATTGTGGGTAATCATTATGATTGGATATGATTGCATTTGTAATCATATATGTAGTCATAAAATGGGCATTTTGGCATAGTGGAATATTCATGAATAACACATGTTCAAGTCCCCTTTTCTCCAACTCCCTTTTTTTGGACACCATTTCATTTCTTTTAGCTCATCATTTTAAGTCAAATAGTTTTTTTCCACTATTTGTGGAAGATTTCAAGTTAAATTAGGAGTTTGAAGTCTTGTTCAAATTTTTTAAGGTGACCTTTCAATGCATGCCACATCTATTCAACACATCACAAAATTGCCCCCTCTATGTATTTGTGCTTTTGTAACATTTTAACAATGTGTTCAAGGTTAAGTACTTACGAAATATTGATACAAGCATTGATATGATGTTGTGACGACATTGTAACACATTGTGATACAAGAAGATCATTGTATTACAATGTCAAAACAACATCAAATCAATGATTATATCAACACTTCGTTAGCACTTAAGTTTGAACACATTATTAAAATGTTGTAAAAACATAGATACATGGAAGGGGCAAGTTTATGATGTAATGGCCTTTTTGGCATGATGTTTGAACACTTGAAAGATTGTTTTAACTTAAAAGATTTTACAAGTGGTTTCCTACAACTATTTAAATTATATTTGCACATCACACAAGGTCATATCTATGAACACATTAACAAGTCCTTGCAACTACTCATTTCTTAGCCATGGCCAAGTCCTCTAGTGAGGTTCATTTGATTACCATAGGGGAAGTGTCATATTGTCTCATTAATCATACCATACATTTCTAACTTCAAGATTCTTTTTTAGCACACTACTTTCCCCACTATTTTGGGATTGCCACAAAAGGTGGACATGAAGTAATTGTTCATGGTATTTATGCATCTTAAACCTCTACCCATATTAGATTATTTTCGAAATTTATGTGACAAATGTGTTCAATTCAGTGCCAAGGAATGCCATGTTTTAAAAACTACTTGCAATCAAAAGTGACATTGCTTCATTCATCCCCTAGGTTTGTACCTTTTATGCATTTGAGTTCCCTTCATATTACCATCATCATAATCACATTGTAATGTCACCATCATCCCATTGGTCATGGGTACTTGCAAGGACAACCCTCTTGGTGGCCCATTGTTTGTCCTAACACATTTAAAAGCATTGAGATCTACAACTTCCCATTTCCCCACTTGTTTATTCCTAACCATTGTAGATGATTTAGGTCCCCCCTCCTTTGAAATTCACTCAACATACAAGTATTTAGTGATTGAACTTTGTGACATAAGCATTTATGTTCAACCTCACAAATGTGTCACTTTATCCCCATTTGACTTACCCATAGACTTTGCTCCCATGGTTTTGTTCAACATCCCTTTAGATGGTATTAAAGTGTTGGGCATCCCCTTTGGTTTTTCTTCATTTGCTTCATTTTTTAACAAAATATTTTTTTTGTTAAAAACTGTTAATTGTGTAAATTTCCCTTTGAGGATAGGTGATGTCCAAATGACATATGGGATTTTAATTTGTTATCTTGTGCAATGCCCATCATTCTTTCTATGATATACTAGTGTGAACCCCGTGCATAATGCATAGGTGTGTTATTTCAACAATGTTTGGTTGATGTTTTTGGTTTTTTAAAAAAACTTTTCTTTTCAAACAATCGTTGGTCCCCCCCTTCGCCCTGGTCCTTCGCATTTCGCACTCCGGTTCTTTACCCTGTTGACCCCCCCTACATGGTCCTTCGCATTTCCCACTTTGGTTCTTTACCTTGTCGACCCCCTCGCCCAGTCCTTCGCATTTCCCACTTCGGTTCTTTAACCCGTCGAGCCCCCCTGCCCTGTCTTTCGCATTTCCCACTCCGATTCTTTACCCTGTTGATCCCCCCTGCCCGGTCCTTCGCATTTCCCACTCCGGTTCTTTACCCGGTCGACCCCCCTCGCCCATTCCTTCACATTTCCCACTCCAATTCTTTAACCTTTTGGTTCGTATTCTTGAGAACCCAACATGAACAAAAGAACCGTCGGTTCCTTTCATTTCAACAACCTTGCCGAGCTGATGGTTTTCGTGGAAGAACTGCCACTTCGTTGGCCGGTTCTTTGACTTTGACATTATTTTGAGGCCCATAACTATGTACCAAAATCCTCCCCTATAGGAACCGGCGGGCAAGTATTGGGTATGAGGGTCCTGGACCGACGGTTCTCAAAGATCCAAAGATCTGACTTCGTAAATCGTAGTCCAATTGAAAAGAATCGACGGTTTTTCTCCGGTTCTATAAACATTGTTCTTCGAAAAAATTCGAAGAACTCGCTGATTATTTTCCGGTGTTTTCAAAAAATGTATCGGTTCTAGCCAACCGGTGGTTCTTCGCCGATTCTTTTAGGAAATGTTGTGGTCCTTTGAACACACACACACACACTCTCTCTCTTTAGCCATGATGGGATGGATGACGGGACGCACGGATTTAAGGGAAGCTTCATTCTCGAACCTTGTGCATTAAATGCTGAGTTTCAGCATTTCATACTGAGATGTATTAAAATTTCCCTTCTTTGCAGATACCACTGAAAGAGGGGATAGGGAGTGGAAGCAGGCCCAAAGACAGGGTGACTTTCTAGATAACTCCAGTACACAGAAAACAAAAGGGGGACCAAAACTGGTTTTGTCACCTAAAGCCGTCACTGCACTTCGACCCCTAAAGGACGACCACCCAGGGATATTATATAAGTAGATAACCCCCCCTTTCCAAAAAATAAAATAAGATTCCTTGTCAACCTTCAATTCCATTAATTTTCAAATTTTTGTTCATCTTCAAGGCCCAAAGGTCCTTTGACACATTAGATGGGATTTTAGCTCGCAAACTAATATCAAAGCAAAGAGTTTCCAAGTTCATGACATGTTCCCTAGAGAGTTCCCAATAGCACCTCACTTTTATCCCATGTGTTTTGACAAATGTTGCCCTCCTTTCACCTATATAGGTGGGCCAAAGGGGAATAACTATGTACGTCAAAATAGAACCTTTTTATTTTGGGGAGACTCCATAGTTTCATTAAATTTTTTTGGAGTGATGGGTCAATCAAATTGGCTCATTACTCCATAGAAAATCAGCCTATTTTTCTCCACACTCCTTCAATTGAAGAATGGAAGTACATACAGGAAGTCCTTCCATGCTCCTTCAATAGAAAAGTGGAGGTCCATGCTCCTTCCCTTCAGTGAAGGTTCGTTCATTCGAGGTAAAATGCGGAACCCAGGCTTTGTGAAAATGTGGAGACTTTTTGAAGAAATGGAAGAGCATTGACTGAGGAAGCGAGCCGTCCGTCATTTCCAGAAAGCCCAAATGGTTCCCGGGGCCTTCCCTATCACATCCCAAATTCAGAGTCAAATATCCCCTCATGCCCATCGAGAAACCTGAAAACCAGGATACATTTATATGGTAAGAGACTATTTCAACGCCAGCAGCAGCTGACGCATTATATGTGCATAGGCTTGTTATTGTAGTCAATACACAAAAGTACTGCTGCTATTTCTTCTAACCCTAAGCCCAACTTCATCCAAAGTTTGTAAGTGGGGTTGCAAGACAGTAAATAAAACTAAACTTCGATTTGAAAAGTATTTTTGCAACCACAAATAGGTGGGGGGACTACTAATAGCAAACCACCTGGACTCATCGTTATGAGAGACCAATCACCTCAGAGAAACAGTGAACAGCAGTCACATCGTATTTATTACATTGTTTTGTAACAGGTGCACAACGTTGCTGAGACTTTTACCAGCCACCGCAAACTGGTGCAATTACGCTGATCCAAAACCATTCACCTGACCCAAACGAGCATGTTTTGATTTTACTTCATCCAATTTTACCGTGACGGATCGCATATTGATCACCCCCAGTGGTGCTCAATATGTGGGCTTGAGAAAAAAAAAATTCACATCCAAGTTTAGTCATGTACTCTTTTGCAACTAAAACTGGGACAACAAATAGGTGGGGAACTACTAGTAGCAAACCACCTGGACCAATCATTATGATAGACCAATCATGAGAAACACTGATCAGGAGTCAGATCATATTTATTACTCTCTGTTGTGCATGTGCACAACGCTGCTGCGCCTTTCACCAGCCACCGCAAACCGTGCAACTATGCTGATTCAAAACCTGCGGCATGTTTTGATTTTTCTTCATCCAATTTTACCGATCACCGCTGGGGATGCTCTAATGATTCAAAGAGACCCTTACATCTATCTATCTCTATGTCCAGGAAGTCCAAGTGGGAGTAATACACCTAAGGCTGAGTTGCGTCACGCTTTGTCAACCTAAACTCCTAGTCATGTGCAAATCCTGTAGAAAAAGTTGCAGAGTTCCATTTCCACTGGGCAAGGACTTGCTACTAGAAACAAATGCTTGCAAAAGGTTGTTGAAGCACACCTAGGATTCAACTGGAACTTGAATGAATTCTCAAAAGAATTATTGGCAAAAACACAGTGGCTTTTGTTGTTGGTGATTCTGTGCAGCATGGAATTACTAAATGCAAGCAGTTGGGTTGACAATTTGCGGATGCTCAGGGTTGACGAGGAATGGGGATTTTTGGTCACAACAACTTGCATGGTTCTGGGTGTGTCATGGGTGGTGAGCATGCTCTACCGGCGCTTATGGCAGCCTTATAGCAGGCGGAGGTTCTATGAGAAGCAAGGCATTCGAGGGCCGGCTTTCAGACCTTTCATCGGCAACTTGCCAGAGCTTCGGAAGCTACGTGCAGAGGTGCCTAAACTTGGTGGCCATATTTTGGAATCCCCTGCACGACGGGTTGCAACAGAACTATTCGTATTCAGTGAGAAGTATGGTAAGAAACATTTGTGAAACTACATCACCTCCCCTTTGAGGAGAATACTTCGTCCAATTGATTGTAAATTTGTGTGAGGTGTTTTTCATTCTCTTCTACTACTAAGCATGTGTTCAAAATGTTTGAGGTTTTAGGGAAAGTTTCTATTTTTGAGCAAGGCTCCCTCACAAGGATCATACTTGCCGATGCCAAGTTGGCGAAGGAAGTGTTGGTGACAAAGGCAAAATACTACCACAAGGGTGATTTGTTGAAGCAGCTAATCACCGATGTAGTAGGTGGTGGTAGTATCATTACAGCTGAAGGAGCTAGTTGGAAGCAAAAGAACCAAATAATGAGTCCAACTTTTCGACACACGGTTCTTAAGGCAAGTTAAAATCCCTTCAAGTCAAGATTGCACAAGTTTGAATTCAATTTAATGCATCAAGCATCCATGCATTTTGCATGAACTAATTTTGTTGCATGCGTAGTCCATGCTTACTAATTTGCAAACTAATGAATAGGATTTGTTCCACCATATCCTTGAAAGTGGGAACAAGTTGGTAACCAAATGGCAAACATCAATCAATAATGCGCAACGTGAGTCAAACCAAGGCATTATAGAAGTTGCAATAGACCACGATGTGCCAAAAACTTTGTTGGACATCATTGTCGGTTCTATGGCAATTGAAGATGATGATGTTTATGCCATTCATGACACAATGAGATCAATGATCCCTATTGTTGCACAAAGATTATCTGGATATGGGCATTTATTTCCAGGATATAGGTGTGTACCATAACTTTTTTTTAATTGCAACTCCCATGTTTTAAGAATACTTTATATTCTAAATTGGAAATTCAATCTTTGAATAGGTTTTCCAACATAGCAAAAATGTGCGTAATGACTGACATGTGTGCATCAACTTACAAACATGTAGAAATAGGTTAGATTACAATCTTGATTGGAACAAATAAAGTTGTAATTGGGTGTATCACTTGTGATCTAGTTTCATACCAACCCCAACACGTATCAAATCATGGATGGAGAGGTGGACCATGGAAAAAGCTTTCAAAAACATCTTGAATGCACATGTGAAGCTAGAGAAGGAGTTAAAGGGATCAAACATTGATGCAAAGGCAATAAGGGAAAGAATTTATGGGAGCGATTTACTAGGCATGATGTTGGAAATAATGTATGCACAAAATTCCAACATGACAATGTCACAAGTGTTGGATGAATGCAAGACCATGTGTTTGGCAACCGATAACCCTTGTGCCCTTCTTTTAATGTGGACTCTTACTCTTTTAGCTATTCACCCCGATTGGCAACAACGTGCTCGTTCTGAAGTGCAGCATGTATTTGGTGAAGCTCCTCCACAACCGGAAAACCTTTCTCACCTCAAATTGGTACCTATTATTATCCCCACAATATCCTTCAAACCAAATTTTTTTGTTTGTACACAAACTTTGTGTTTTGTAGAAAACATGGAAATTGAAAATTATTTTCATTAATTTGTGTTTATTGCAGATAGACATGATATTAAATGAAACGATGCAACTTTACCCACCAGTTGTATCGATAAGTAGAGATGCTCTTCAAGCCCATCAAATTGGGTTGTTAAACATAGTAGCCAACACCAATTTGATCATCCCCATTTCAGTGCTGCATCAAAGCGAGGAGCTTTGGGGCCATGATGCCCAAATGTTCAAGCCAGAACGTTGGGAGGTACTAATGACAACGAATGATGCAAATGGGAATTATAATGGTCACAATAATGCAATTATTAATTTCAACACCTTCATGCCATTTGGTGGAGGCAATAGGATTTGCTTGGGTCGGAACTTGGCACGCATGACGACAAAGTTGCTTTTGTCCATGATGTTATTACGTTTCAACTTTTCCATATCACCAAGCTATCATCATTCTCCAGGTGTTGGTGACGTTAATTTGTGGCCTAAGTTTGGTGTGCAACTCTTCATTAAAAATGTGGAGTCTAACATTAAAAATTAAAATATACAAGCTTTTTAATTAATTAGCCAATTTATTAGTTAGTTAAATAGTTTCTTAGTTAAATACTCACTTACTTAATTAATTATGTAATTTATAAAAGTGCAAATGAAAATGAAGGATATAGGATAAACCTTTTAATTGCAAGTAATTTGTGACTAAACTTTGTAATGTCAAATTAGTTTATAACTTCAAAATTTATCCCATATGTTTTCTTTTCCATTCTCATTTTGAAAATTACATAAAGAAGGTGTTTACCTCTTTACATTTTCATATTAAAAAACATTGGCCATATGGGATGAGACAATAAAAAAATGGTTTAACCCAAAATTTTAAAAATGTACTTACCCCTTAGCTTATCTACTACCCTAAGTAACTACCTACCTACCTACCTACATGCCTACTTAAATAAATATATAGCCTAGATAAGTAGGTAAATGTTTAGATTAAGGAAATAGGTAGGTTGCACTATTCACTAATTGCCATGTGGCACCTCAATGAAATGCCACATGTGTATCACAAATTGTTGCTTGCAATTCAAATACAGTCACAAACCCCAATCATAAATTTGGGTTTTTCTTTTAGTTAAGGGTTGTAAGTCAACCCTCAAGTTGATGTGGGACCCACATGTTTTTAGTTAAGGTTAGGGTTCATGATTATTTGTATTTTTTATACAAATGATTTTTAAAAAAAAATTGGTTCGTAAAATGATGAAAATTCATTGAAAAAAAGATTGTTATGATGTGTTACCTAATTTTCCCTTTTTAGAAACAATATTTTCTATTCAACATCCCATGAAATAAATTTGTGATTTTGACTTTTATCGATTTTGACTAAAGGGAAGAGACTTCACATTTATGCAAAGATTTGGGGAATTTTTTTTGTTCAAATTTGAACCAATATGAAGGTGACAATTATGGGTGGGAATTGGGGACATGAATGTACATATGTATTTTATCCATAGAGAAAAAAACTACAAATCAGTGTAGGTTTTTGGGATAAATTTTTTATTAAATTTTGAACTAATGTGTGGTTGACAAGTGGAGACTTCCTTGTATTCATTAGGCTATTGTGTTGTTTAACTTTGTGTGCATCTAATGGCATTGGGATTTATATGTATTCCACATAAGTGCATGCATGTAAATGAAAATTTTTAGTTTTAGTAAATGAAGATGAACATGACATATGGGGGAGGGTCATTATGTGATGCATCACTTCTTTCATATATTTTTTAATCTATGTGTGATTTTTGTTGCAAAAACTTATGAAAAAAGATAATGAATTTGAAAATGGGTACACAAGATGTGATTGTGGATTGTTGAATAATTGAAACATCAAGTCTAAAAATTATTTCCTTTTCAAATTTGTCTTTTTTCCATTTTCATTGAGTCAAAATAGCATGCAAGCAAAAAGTAATAATGGTAAAATGCAAGTTGAAAGGATCATGGAATTAAATCATGGGATTTTACTGTTCATCAAATTCATAATGCATTTACTAAATTAAATCTAACAAGATGTCGATAAAGGTTTTGTCATTATGTTATAGTGTATTTAAAGATGCAACAACACAAAAATAAAATAAAACGTTTTTAAAATTAAAAATTGATCAAGATGTTAAAAGTTGTGTCAATAGGTGATTTATATGCAAAAGTTGAATAGTTGTTGATAAAACATAACAATAAAGAAAAAAATGTTATGTGACAAATGAAAGTAAAGCCATGAGGAAACTAAATGGTGTTATTCATATTTAATCTAAATCTTTGAAATTTAAAATAAATGAAAATGTTAGATGTCAAGCTTGAGTTTTTGTTTCAACTATGAGCTTGGGAGGCATGTGATTAGGGTGTCTATAATTCATTTATATAAAAATCAAAGTTGAATAATTCATAAAGTTGGAACAACATACATTTGTGTTGTTATGTGTCCATATGTTTAATCCAAATTTAATTTTTTAAAAGAAATTAAGTGGTGAAAGTCATTAATTATTGAAATAACCTTATCGCCCCATTTTTGGTCACATTGAAATCACCTTTAAACCATAAAATGGTCTTTCCATTTTATAATAGGTTTTTTGAATTCTAAAAAATGTAAATTCCCTTTTCATGCATTAAACAGAAGAAAAAATAATGTGGACGTAAAAGGATTCCAAATGAATGGAAGGTATATTAAAATCAAAAAGTTTGTCAAAGAAGGTTCAAGATATTTTAGTAAACCCCATATTATAATACCACATCGATTTCAACATTTTAAATTGACGAATAATTATTTTATGCTCAACATAATTTGCAAAATAATTGAATTTGTGTTGAAGTTGACATCATGTTACAATATAGTTTTTCCTAATATTTTTATTAAAAAATCCAAATACCTTTGGCATGTTGGGATTATTAAAAAAAATCTCATTGCCCATCAAAATTTATATACCATACAACACTTAGAAAACTTACTATCCTAGATTATGGGAATGACATGGAAAATTATATTTAATGATAACATTGGGCCTTTTTACATGATTATGCAACTCAATACATTTTTTAAGCCATTTAAAAAAATTCCAAGTCACAATTTTTTATATAAAAAACATGATTTAAGTTGCTAATTGGGTGAAACCATAAGCAAATACACTAATCTATGTACTTTTATGGGTTGAATGACAAATATCACAAAAAATCATAAAATTGCTAAACATGTAATTTGATTAGGTTAAAAATTAAAATTAAAATGATTTCTGATTTTATATTGTAATAATATTCCAAAAGAATATATTTAATATGTAATTAAATAAGCTATTCATGAAATGCAAGTAGGTTGGAATCTTCTTTTTACAATGTTAGTTTTTATAAAAGTAGGTGCAAGTAGATTTTTAAAATATATATACTTAAATTTTTTTGACCTTTCAAATATACTACAAGCTTTGTGAAAACATGTAATTTACAAATATTTTATTTTGTTGATGAAATGGAAGTACATTTAACTATGGATTTACATATAAGTATTCAAACATATTTCATACATATTTTTATGGTGCAATACTTTTCAAACTCTAGGTTTACATTTTTATGAAGTCAATAGAAGGCTAGGAAGGTTTTGCATCGAAATAAGAAAAGATTCTCAATTACTTTCATGCTTACAAGTGAATGTTAGATCAAAAATTGCCCCAAAACTACCAAAGGTTATTTTTTATTCTATCTAATTATGCTTTCACTTAATTAACATAGTGGCATGACACTCCACTTCACATACATCTTTTTATCTTCCATCAAAAGATTTGACCTTAATGTGGCATTTAATTTGAATTCAACTAAGTTGATCAAACATACAAAATAATTGTGAACTTAGTTAAATTGATAAGCAATCAGATTTTGGCTATCAACCTTCCAATCATTTTGATATCTGCAGAAAAATTCAATTATTTGTTTCAATTGAAGTTTAGTGGCTTGTTCATAGTTTAGCTTGGAAAAAAGAGAGTAAAACCTTCTTATTGCATGTTAGTTTCGAATGATGAATAACCAAATTAAGATAATAAGAAAAATACATGTATCGCAATTGCAATGACCCAAAAATAATTTTAGTATAACTTTTAAGATTTGTATATAATGATTTTATTTTAAAAATTTGCCACATAATCCAACGCTACTAGCTTATCAGTCAAAATGGACACATTTTAGTCAAAACAAACACGACAAATTTAATCTCACAACAATGACTAATGTGTTAGGTAAAACAAAATTATAATGACCCCTTTTATGTAATCACATTGAATTGTCTTTTGGGTGGTACATCTTTGAACTAAATCATGTCAACCCTATGAATTCTTTTCATAATATTTTTACATATTATGGTAGAACAAAACCCATGCAAGAGAATAGAAAAGAAACCATTTCATTTATATTTATATTATGGTGACCCATTGAAATATATTTGTATGAAAAAAATACATGTCATAATAAAACCACAAATACATTCCAAAAATGATTGAAGTTTGTAATATATATTAAACCATGTGATTCCATATGTTTCAACCATATTTGTGAACCTTGTGAAAAGTTTGGGAATTTTCATGTCATAAATGAGGTTTTCTAAGGTTGTTGGCTATAAGTGTGTGGTGGCTTGAAAATTTGACAAATAATCACCATCGCATGGAAGGTGATAAGATATGTGAAGTGGGGGTTTTTTTTTTTTTTAAATTAAAAAAATTCTTTAAATTATTTATGAGACTAAATACTTAGTGCAATCTAAAGTGACAAATGGGTTTTAATATTTTACATATACCATTTGAATATATTCATGGTTCTTTGAATTTACGTTTATTATTTTTATTATTTTTTCTAAATAACATTATATAACAAAGCTTTTTGAAAGTCAAAATTATAAGGCCTAAACACCAAAAGTGAAATTGAAACTTAAATGCATCACATTTTGAAGTAGTTTGTATTGTATATATTAAAAATTGGCTCAAAAGTTCAAAGGGAGTCCACCATAATATGCTTTCACCTTGTTAACAAATGCCTATCATAATTAACTAGTTTTTTTCTTTAAGTCAAAATGTGTGTAATCTTCATTTTGATTGAAATTTTAATAAAAATGACACAATCTATTATAGTGGTACTTATCTTGTTTTCTTTGGAATATGTTGTTGATGGTGTAGATGTAAACAATATAACTTGATAAAGTGTTACTGACATACAAAAGCATAGCCTCGTTTTTTATTTTCATAGTCATATATTTAAAATTTGAATAATATAAGTCTTTTGAAAGTCTTCTATGACTCTCACTATGAGTTTCATGTGAATTCTTGAATTATCCATATAACATAGGATACAATTAGGCTTCACTATTGTCTTTAGATTCCAAGGGGTTCACATGGGAGCCTTATGGGGCCATAGGAAGGTTTTAGCACAACTTGGCACAAGTTAATATATTAGGAAGCTTCCAAGCTTTTTTTTTCACTCTTGTCTTGACATTTGTTGAGGAATTTAACATCATGTTTTGCCTTGTAATCATCTTCATATCAATATCATGTTTTTGAAATTCATTTGTTGGTCTTATTATAGTTCATGTCCTTGACATTGAAAAATTGATCACCATGGGTGCATTGAGTAGGGAAAACATGATCAAGCAACTAGTTTCATTTGGAGCTAATGGGGTAAATATTTTTTCAAGGCATCTACATTGATGTGATGGTGCAAATTCAAAAAGAAGTATGCACCACACATGGTGGGGGTGCATTGCATGGGACATTGCACAACTTTGGCAATGCAAACTTTAAAGCACTTATCCTTGATTTTTTAAGTTGGAAGGTTTGCTTCAATAATTGTTTGTAGATTTTGCCCATGGCCCTAAATGACATTTTGAATTTCAAAAGTTGGCAAAAGTGATGGAGATAAAGGGGAATAAAATTTTGAAGAATGTGAGCACTAGGTGGATCAATATGCATTTGCTTTAGCAAAATGAGTGATGGAAGATTATTGCAAATCATTGATTAAAATGGCTATTGATGTGATACACCAATATAAGCAAATGTTGTTAATAACTTGTATCACCTAGTGGATGTGAAAGTATTGATGGGTTTGCCATGCATGCTTCCCTTGTTTAAAGTAGTGTAAAACCTTATTATGTTTAGTCAATTACAAGATGTTTTTGTGTGTGACTTCATTGTTGCATTGAAAATTTGCTAAGGGGATGTTTGCAATTTGTATTTTAACTCATCCACAATTTTCAACTGCCATGTGTTCCATCACTTCATTAGTGGAGCTAAGGCATGAAGACATTATGATGAAGTGGATCATGGATCAAGTCATAAAGATTGACCACTTGGTTTTGATTGTTTTAAGCAACACATATGGGCTAGGATTAGGAATTTAAGCACTAATGTGTAGGTTTGGGTGACTAGGTAGGTGCTTTTAGAGGTGTTCCTTTTTGTGAAACATCATTATTATCACCATTGTGGATGAAACGGAGGCAAAATTTCTTGCCCAAATTATTCAATGGATGTTTTGGGAATAATTTTTCCTTAATATTAGTTTCAAAAAAAGTTGAAACATCGCTCTCTAAACATTTGGAAATCCTTGAGGTTGCATATGGCACTTCAAGGATCATGAATTAGGTGTAATTGCCACCCTTGTTAAATTCACAACACTAGGATTTGTGGGCCAACCTTTTAAAATTACCATGAAAAGCAATGTGAAAATTACATTGAAGGAACCATAAGACATGAACTTTCTCATTAAGTTGTGGCATAATCTAACCTCATTTGAAATTTTCACTTTCAAAATCCTAAAATATTTCAAGGCATCATAAATAATTGTTGTTCATGTGATTGGTAGTGTTGAAGATGAAAGGTGTTTATTTTCTACATTATCCTTGGTGAAAGTAAGTTATTAATTGATCATATAGATCTAGTAGTTTGCATTTTTGTTATAAAAAAAATTCACATGAAAAAATTCCCTTACCATGAATGCATTCTAACTTGGAAGAAAGCCAACAAACAATATGCTTCTAATACATGAATGATAGTGTTGTGTTGAGTGTGGTGAATTAATGATTAGTTTTTACAAAATACATTTGATGGTTGTGTGTTTCAAGTTTTATGCGATTATAGGTGGCAATTATAATCAGAATTTTGTTTCACAAGTCATGGGCCATGTCATTTGTAGTCTATAGACTTTAGGGGAACAAGGTTAAACTTGGGTGGGAGGGTGGCTAGTTGTAGTGAGTCTTTGTCATTGTGTTTTGTGTGTGCATGTTAATACGTGGTGGGTGGGTGGCATGGGTTGTGGATATAGAATGCAAACATGCACCCATTGTAAAGGGCAATGTTCACAAGGACTAGGGATCAATTCCTTTGGGTGTGCATTGTCCAACAAAGGACCTATGAAAGAAAGTTAAAAGTTGTTTTGTTGAGTTAGTTCTTTTAACTTGTGCACACAAATCATTCATATGACATAACATGTTACCAAAACTCCTTCCAGGTAGCTAGTTGAATGACAACTCAAAACTCATAGCCAGTAAAACGACGTCTACAAACCCAAAATAGCCATGTTAAAAACATAAAAAAACCCACAACAACCAACCAGCTGAATGAGATGAACTAACCCCAAGTAGCTAGCACATATGCATCCACCAAATTGGTTGTAACCAATTATAAATGGCATGTAAAAAACATTAAGAGCCAAACTCCATACTTAAAAATCCACCATCTCATTGAAATATTCCACGAAAAGAAGTGAGCCACATCATTTGAGCAAAGCTCGGAGATGGAAGTTTTCCCTCATTAAATAAGGGTTGCCACTTGTGCTACTCTACCGCAATTTAAGCATTGGTACAATTAATTGGGAATTTTTTTATAAAAAAAAAAGCTTATTGAACTTTAATTTTCTTACAAGATCGTAAGTCAGAGATTAAAGTGTTCAATTTTTTTTCCAAGGCAAAGATCAATTTTGAAATCTATGTTTTTCCCCTTAGGATCTGACCTAATGCATTGCATGGTAGAAATGGTTTTTGCAGCTTTATGGATCCAATGAACAATGGGGCGGGGGGGGGGGGGGGGGGGTGGTCTTGGGTGACACCCAAAAAAAGTTTTACTAAAATTTTGGGGGGGGGGGGGGGGGTAAAATAGGGGGAAAAAGGGGGGG
>Ga0116231_10007477_pt1 | contig 19961 bp, 12 predicted proteins | sample S1TSphgellanicum_2_FD_89695 | JGI IMG/M metagenome (GOLD analysis project Ga0116231, IMG submission 89695) | Host-associated microbial communities from peat moss isolated from Minnesota, USA - S1T2_Fd - Sphagnum magellanicum MG | ecosystem: Host-associated > Plants > Peat moss > Unclassified...
AATATGTTGCATTTAAGTAGCTGGGTTTGCCATGAGAGATATTGAGTTTTGATTTTGTCGAACTTTTATGGAATTTGCAATGACAAAGATTACTGCACCTTCGGTCTAAAAATGATGAAATTAGCCCTGTAAAATCTTTACTCATAGAGCACTTTCCAACACCCCAATTGCCCCAACAATTGGAGTTTTTAGTTTTATTGAATTTGCATTGACAAAATTGTTCGATGTTCAATAACTCTTGCACTGTAGGTCTAAAGTCTAAACATCAGAGAACGACCTTGGTCTCCACCCTTCTCATGGAGAGGGCTTTCCAGTGGCACCAAGAAGAAGAGCACAGTGGGAGGCACTGGTTTGGGATGATCTTAATGTGATAACCTTGCTTAGAAATAGATAGATGCTGGCAGGAGAGATCATGGTGCAAGTCCCCCCCACCGGAGGTAGCGATCTGATGGAACCACCACCACCAATTTCTGCTCTTGTTATGGCTGATTCGTCAGCAACAACAAAATCACAAACGGATCATGATAATGCCTGTGCACAACAAAATTGTTCCAAAACAAATCATTGTTGAAGGCTAGAAAGCGCGAAAACAAATCAGGGATTGAAAAGCTGCCAGCAGTGGCAGCACATGAGCTTTTGCATAAAATGAGTCCAAATTTGGCCAAAGAACTACAGACATCCAAAATGAGTTTGTGGACGTTAAGAGTTGCAACTAACCATACTGAAGTCGCACAAATATTATCTGTCAATGTGCAAGAATTTTGCCGATGATTAAATAAGTACTTACCTTTCCTATAACCCTTTTCAAGATACACGACTTTGCTCCAACGTAACCCCATCATCCAATAAACACCCAAAACCCCTAATTCGAATAAAAAACTCAGATTCGCGTGTGTCATTTCCAACAGACAAGACTTCGCTACGGTCCAACCTCATCTAAGCCAGAACCGGAAAACAGCTTTACTGAAATTTTAAAAATCCGAGTTTCATTGTCTGGATCCCCCGCAGGGAGGGGTGTGCCAGCCTAGGAGGCAGTGCAAGACCAAGGCGACGCGCGCGGGGCCAGGCAGCAAACTACCGGACGGCCCCGCCCCCAGAGAAAAATTAGATCAATATCATGAGGCTCGATGAGCCTCGTATCAGATATTAAACTGATAAGAACAGATACTACACTTGATCTTAGCCAAAAGGCCGAGAAAGGTATGAGAACTGTGCTAGCGGCCGGGGCATTATATACTCCGCCAATGCTACTCTTTCGGCAACAAATACGGGATCAAAACACATGTGCTTGCTTCCCCATCTTTGCTCTTGGTTTAGGATTCATCAGGGTTCTGTTACTGTCCCTGTCTGCAGTTCTCCGATATGCGATCTGCCCCCACCAGCAGCAGGAAAATGGAAATGGTCCTCCTAACAGTGCCTAGATCCAACAGAGTGCCTCACCAACTTTGTGCCAAACCGAGTTTTGTGCAGGTTTTCATTGCAAATATATTTATGATTTGCTTTTGTTCAATACTCGAGCAAATGGTTTGCTATTGCAATGATAATGCACCAGCACCCTGGTCGGGGTGGTGGTAACCTGGTGTCTTCATTCCCTTCTGTTTACAACTTGGGCAACCCTCTTTTCCTGATCACCTGACTAGCCAGCCACAAGTACTTCTGGTTGAACCGAGAGAAAGTGAGATCTTTGTTATAGAACCAGCTGTGAGATTTTCTAAGCTGGAATTGAGACTGATGGATTATGGTGGTGAGACAGGCTTTTTCTTCACTAAACTGTTCTTGAAAGCTTGGATGATGATTTTCAACACTTCAACTTCATATTTTCATGAATATATTTTCATTATTTCAAAATTTTATTTAATGAAAAAAATTTGACCTTAAGGCAAATTAACATTAATTGACTTGGAAAATAATCTTGGAAACCTTTTAGATTTTATTATCATTTGTACTTCCAAAAAATGTTTTGAATGTATTTTTAAGGCTTAAAATTGGTTTCATTTTTTAAATAATTTTTTTATAGAAATATTTTTTGAAAATTGGGGCCAATCGCACAACTAATTGTTTTTTATATTTGGCAATATGCCATACTTTGAAAATATTTTGATTTATTCTATGTTTATCCACTTTTACCCATGTAATAAATATAAGGTAAATGATGAAATATTTACTCTACCTTTACCCTCCAAATAATCTAGTATATGTTCACCAATTACTTTACCTTTAACTCATATTAGTCATTTTGCAAAAGCTCTTTACACTTACCATTATCTAATTAAAAATTTTTTAATCTAAACCTACAAACTTTTCCTAGTTGATACATATTTTGAAATTGTATATATATATTTTTCCCTAATTGATACATTAAAATTGATAGACCTACCCCATGTTGGTTATGTTGTTTGAACACATGGGGGAAAAAACAATAGACCTTGAACAACATGGCCCTAAGTTTGAGCTCCTTTTTCTCTACAATATATGTTGCACATTTTCAAAATGTGGCCCTAGGGGTACCTTATAGAGTTAGTCTAGGAAGAAGATTATATTATTTAATAAATAAAAAGGCACAAGGAATGTGCCAAAACCCTATCTATTAATATGATAAAAATGTGAATATAATCAATGTTTTTGTCATAAAAGGAATTTCACATATTCTTTTCAATTCAAAGTTATAAATCTAAGAAGAGTATTTCAAAGTTCTTTCATTGTGTCACCTTGTTATTTGAGTACTCTAGAATTTCTTTCTATAAGGTTGATGGAAGACTAATACTAACTTTTGAAAATAAGAACTTTCATAATAAGATAGGTGATTTTGAATGACTTTATTTAAGAAGAATCAAAATTCCTATAAGATGGTGATATAGATTTGTTCAAAGAAGCTCCAAATTAGTTAAAACATGCCACTCCAAGTATCATCAAATTTACCAATGAGTATATATTTCTTCAATTCAAAATATATATTTGAGCTTTGAGTTGCTACACGTTATTTTTATTTTAAAAATGTTTTCACATGGTTTTCAACAATTTATCATTATTTACATCAATGTCAAATTTAATTTAAATCAATATACATTTCATGGACATGAAAAAACATGTATTAATTTATTTTTTCATATTCATGTTGGTGGATAGGGAAAAATAATGAAGTAGTTATAAAATGGTGGTCGGTATTAGGAAAGGTGGGAGATATTTATTAAGAAAGAAATGAAATAGTTAGGCTTGAAAATGAGGTAGTTATTTGTGAAATTGTTTTTGGAATGGTCCATGGATGACTATATGAAGGATTCCAAAAACTACCCCATATACCAACTTCAATTATTCATCACTAGAATTTTGTAATTAAAAACACATCTATTATGTTGACAAAAAAAGGAAACAAACAATAGATGGTCCATTTTAACATTGTTTTAAATTATAGTTGTTAAGTGCAAGAAAATATTATATATATATATATATGGATTTTTTGTCTTCATTATGCTGTTAAATCCATGTAAAAGGTCACATAAAAACCTTATAGAGTGATGGAAAAAAAATACAAAAGGACATTTGAAATAATAATTTGTCATTCACATATGCATAAAATAATTTGAATGGGGCCATGTGTGTTTTTCAGATATGTTTGGTCCCCAATTTGTGGAGTGATCTAAGGATTTTAAAGCACACAATCCACAAACATGGAATACATACATAATTACATGTTTTGTCAAAACATTCTATCAACTCTAATATACATACAAAACTAGATTGGTACAAAATTGGATTGGTGTGCCCAAAAAAAAGTCTCATGTGAAATCACAATAATCTCTATTATTTTCAAATATTACCATGGCATTGATTGTCACCCTCCAATTATTCTTCTTCACTTCATTTATGATGATACATAATATGAAATTTGAAAAAGTATACCAACCTATTGCTTGTATTGCTCAAGCCCCAATATCCTACAATTTCATCAATTTACAATCATTTGAGGAACCTAGTTTTTCACTTACACAAACTCAATTCACTTAACTTATCATTCACTTGAAAAATTACAATGTATTGACAAGGTTGTGCCTCTTAAAATAAACCATAATTCAACAAAGTTATTATCACAACAAAATGTCAAATATCAAGCACCTAATTTTAATAGTTATTAACATAGTAAAATATCAAATATTAAGCACCTTATTTATTAAAATTAGGTCTCAAGTAGGACATTGTTATGCAAATTTAAATCTACTAGAGCAAAATAATCAACAACCTCGAACCGACCAATAATCATGATTATAGAGAAGAAAAACACAACCATGTGTGATTGGTTAGACACACACAAAATATTACTTACAACCTTGTTTTTTTATCGAACAAGAGCCCATGGTCATAAAAGAAACTACCATTATACACTCCTTTGCATGTCACAAGACACGTCAAAAGTCACTCCCTTGCGTTCCAAAAGACATCTAACAATAGATGCACGTCATTTGAATGCAACATGTAAGTATGAGTTTACTAAAACTATTCTATAAAAAAATTCAAGGCACTTCTTTGAATAAAATTTCCCAATATTTATTTTCTTTGCACGTAGGCACAAGCCCATAAAGCTATTAGAAAATATAAATGCCAATCTACTAAAGTTAGAATTTAAGCTCCCATTCTAGCAATTTCATTTGCCATAATTTACAATTTTTTCACCCTTAGGTACAAGCCTATTCCACATGTTCCACATTTTATCTACACTTATACTATAACTTTGTCTATGTACACCCATAGTCCCACCCCTTGCCATTAACCTAGGTAAAAAATGACCACAAATAATGTGAATGATATAAATTTCTAAGAGCCAATGAATTTTTTGAACATGCAATTGGAAAGGTTATAAATTTTTTTGGAAAGGGGGTGCAATGATTTTTTCATTCCTTCCATTGTGAGAGGGTGAAACAAGCAACCACCTCACTAAGATGAAGGTAGCCACCTCATTAAGATATCACAGAGGTGAATGGTAATTGATTAGTGAAAACAATAATTTCATTGCTACCTCAATGAAAGGAATTTTAGGTGATTGATTTGTATGCAAACCTTTTTGTAAAGTCTTATTTGAATTATTGTCTTCCTTAAGCACATTTATTTTTCCCATATTTTTGGGCACAATTCAACTTGCATGCATATAGTTTCTAAAGGGAGGGGGACAAAAATGAAACATTAGGCTTCTATTTGGGGAGTAGAGGGCCCAGAAGGTGATTTTATTGGGAATTGTTCACAATTTTTTTTAAATGGAAAAAAGCCAATGAATGTGGCTCCTTTGGAAAACTAAATAAATTGTGAACATGCCCATGAACTAATCGATAGGAAAACATAATATACTACAATTGTTACGAGCATGAAAACAACCAAGTCTTTATGATTTCCTAAACCAAAATTAGAACAAAGGCAAACCTAATCCCAAATCCAAATCACAAAATATGAAAAACAAAAACAAAAACAGAACACATGCAAAACAAGAATCCAACAAGATTTTATTGCAAGAACTGAATAAGGATATGACAATAAAACGTACCCAAAATTAATGATGAACATACTAAAGGTAATGGGGAATTCTACTTTTATTTATACCTATTGAGCACTTAGTTCAAGGAATTTTTTAAATTTCTAACTTATATGTGACCCATGTTCACCCATGTAGGTCCATGTGAATTATGAATGAATTAAAATTCAACTAAAAGTGAGTTAAAATTCAATTAAAAATAAACTAGAAGTTAACTAAAAATAAATTAAGAGTTAATTAAAAATGAATTGAGAATTAACTAAAAGTGAACTAAAATTTAATTAGAAATTAATTGAAAGCCAATTGAAACTAAACTAGGAGTTACAAGTTCATTGCAAATAATAGATGAACATTCGTATGAATGAACTCCATAGTGTTAACATCCATGACAACGATTATAAAGATTGGTTAGATTTTTATTCTATAGTTAAGTATAACAAAGTGGCTTTTTTGGGATGGTGAACCTCTTTGATTGGCCCATCATCAAAACAATAATCACTTTTTGGACACCTATGTAAGGTCACCTAGAAAAATGATTAAGTAGAATCTACGAAAAGGGGAATATAAATTGAATTTGAAAGATTTTATATATATATATGCAAAAAAATTATTAGAAAAAAAAAAAACCACAAGAAATACTTATAACCTATAACCTACATAATTTCAAACATAAAATATAAATTGCACAAGTCAATTGACCTCTATTGACATAGTTTGATAGGTAGTGAGAAATATTCACAAGTCCAAATTGATTAAGGGTTTAGTGATTACTCCACCACAAATCTCCGCATATAAAAGAAAATTTTGTCCTAGGACTAAGCAACATCAATTGTAGAAAAGAAACAAAACAAAAGATAAAAATGATATTAGTTTGAAATTTCCTATCTAATGTATATCCAAATCTCAAAATGATAAAAAATTGTTGTTCTTAAAACAACCATTTAAGCCTTCTTAAATATTCATCAAAGAAAAACACTTGCCTATTAAAAAATTATTGAAAAGGTTAAATAGTGGAAGTGTCATCCATGAAGTTGGTTGGTAACCCCATCCCAATATCATCGATGACTCTACAAAAGTCACCATCCTATCACTAATATTATGTCAAGTTCAACTTTTGAAAATTTGGTAATTTGATAGACCAATGGCTTTTAAAGTAAAAAAAAAATCAAAAATTTAAAAATTCGATTTGGCCTTTAACATCTTCAAATTAAAATAGTATGGAACCTTGTTCTTTAATCTAACTATGTAAGTAAGAATATTATAATTATGGGTAAACAATATAGGATATGAAAGGGAAGTGTTGAAAGGTGGCTATAAGATGAAATTAGAAAATGCCAAATCATTTATGTCACCTTTAGCTTATAAGTAATTTTTACAACCACCTCATATAGTTGGAATAATTTTCCATGCTTCCACCCCCTACCTCATGGGCTCTTGCCAAAAAATATCCTATCTTTGTGGTAATTGCACAATTCTAATCATGTACATTTGTCTTCAAGCATTCTAATTTTACAAAAATGTATTTTCCTATATTTATAAAGTTTTACCAAAACTACCTCCACTTCATATTATAATCAGAAAAGAATCCTAACATAATTTTGCAAGCACATAAAAGCATGTTTCCAAAATCCAAAGTTCATAAAAATTACAAAGTATGGAATATCAATAATCTTTCAAAACCTCGTGTTCAACATATATCAAAATTTTAAAAGAGGAAAAAAGGGGGGAAAGAACTAACTACCACTTACTTCATAACTAACTAACTAGGTATTATACCCTTGAACATCTTGCCCCCTCCTCCCCTCTTCCAAGGGAAAATGTTGGGACTCTTCAATGCATGTTAAGGCATCAACTAGATAAGATTTTTGTTCATAATTGTGTTATTCACCATTTTTGGCTTGGGCTATTGGCAAGGCATACATCATGAAGACATATTAAATCAATATTGCATTTGAAAAAACATTGACCTTAGGAAGTTTGGGGTCAAATGTGTAATTGATATTGAAGGGCATTGCAATATGTTCAAACAAAGTTGTACACGATTTTTAAAAAGACAATGTACATAACTTCAGACCATGTCCTCCTTCTCTCCATTTTCTTGATTTTATTTTTTCAACTCCCCCTTTTTATTGAATATTTAGTATGTTCACATCATGTTATTTGGTAATGTGATTGAACATATACTAATGTGATGAAGCCAAACCTTGAGGAAACAAATTTAAAACCAATTGTATGGTCTTGTTTCCTCAAAAGTTAAAAGGAACTAAAAAAGGTACAAAAGCAATGGATAGTGAATTAGAAGAAAAAGCACAGGCAATACATATTCAAGCTGCTAAAAAGTAGCTCAATTATGCAACAAACTCAATACATTTCAACCCATAAAGTGTATATTTGGGGGTTTAGAAGGGAGGAAAAAATGGTAATCAATAGGGGGAGTCAAGGAAACAACCTTCATTATCAAAGAAGTTTGCATCAGGAACGTCCATATCATGTTTTATGTAATGTAAGGGGGACTCAATATGGAAATAAAATCTCATAAGCTATGAGATTATTAAATATCTATGATGTCCAACCACCTCTAGATTTCTTGTATGTACATCAACACAAACTAAGAGGAACCAAAATATAGAAGATGGGGAAAATTATCTATAACAAAACAACATGTCAATACATTGAGGCTACCCTAAAATATGTAGCCCAAGAAAGAATTGAAATAGCTCATGGAGGCGGGGGAACAATTTTAATGCTTAAAAATGGGTGCAATTGGTCACCCAACATGGAGTAATCATGGATAATAGGGGTCAATGGGTTAAAGGTAAAGGATTGGCTAGTGGTGTCATGGGCATTTGAACATCTATGCCCTTAATACTACCTTAAACAAGTCCAAATTGTGGGAGCAAATCCTATTGGAGCTATTGAAATATTATGACTTGGTTGTTTGTGGAAACCTCAAACATTGAAAAATCAAAGAGATCCATGAAAAGTTTTAAGTATTATTATGATAACCAAAGATAAAAAGATGTTCACGTATTGGTTAGATCAGATAGAATGTATATGGTGGGAGGAGGTAGAGGTTAACAATTAAAACCACTTCATTATTTTGTGAGGGGGATACTTCACTCTCTAATCACCAATTACTATCAAGAATCATCAACATCTTGGAGGAAGAGAAGAGTATAGCCCAACCCATTGGATGATGAATGTTAAGCACTTGGATGAAGTGGTAAAAAAAATTTGAAGATGTATGGACATAGTAATTTGTAAGGACCTTTTTTTCTCAAATATGAGAATAATCATGAAATGGTATAAGACGTTTTATATAAAAAAGGCACAAGAATTTAAGGAAAATGAGCAACACTTTAATATAGGAATAGAGACAAACCATGGAAGAGTTGCACAACAAAACTTGTAGTGAGGATTTGCAAGCACATGTAGACAATGCAAAAGAAGATATGAAATAACTAGAAACTATTGAAGTAGTAGGATAATGAGTTTGGGCTAGGATCAAATAGAAACATAGGCGAAATGCTTTGAGCAAATAGTTTTTCTTAACCATACGGGAACGCTTAGCTTTGACACTCATCATAGCAATAAAAGACGAGCAAGGCAACATCTTCATAAACAAGGAGTAGAAACTTTATGAAATGTTGTACATTGTTTCTCCACCACTGCAAACGTACATAGTAGGTCAGAAACAACATCTTTGAACAAATCTCAATCAAATTTATTGACAATGTGAACAAAATACTACAGGAACCAATCATAGAAGATGAATTAATTGGGGTTGCTAAAGCTATGGCCAAAGGCAAGTCACTTGAATATGATAGGGTGATAGAATTTTATGTGAAATTTTGTCATGGGATAGGAAGGGAATACACTAAAATGATCGATGATCATGTTGTAAGCAAGGGGAGATTCTCAAAAGTGTGAATAAAAGATTTATTACTTTCATCTTAAAAGTTAGAAAGAAAGAGAGGATACTGGTAATTTGCATTCAATCACTCTTTTGAACACCTCCTCCAAGATTTATGTGAAGGTCTTGCAAAGGTACTTATAACCACTACTTATAGAGATGATTAATAATAGTCAAATTGTTTTCTTACCCTCCAAGTTCATCTTTAACAACATAATGCTAGCTCAAAAACAATAGATTGGAGTAAAATAACCAAACAACCTTTAGTCTTTTTGAAATTGAACTTTGCTGAAGCTTATGAAGGTGTCATGGGATTTTCTCTTTGAAGTTATGGGTAAAATGATGATGACAAAAGAGTTTTTAAATATGATTAGAATCCTATTATTAGGTGCAAATCCAACAATCAACTTGAACAACGTTATCATTAAGTCCTTTGAGATAAATTGGGGAATAAGGTAGGGGTGCCCCATTTCACCTTACTTCTTTTTCATTATTGTAGAGGTTTTTAATGCCATGGTGGTAAATTCCAAGGTATTAAATTATCAAAAGGAATGCAATAACATATTACAACATAATATGTAGACAACACATGGTTCATTCATAGGGGGAAAAAAATTATTGTAAAAAATGTAGTCAACTTGTTGGAAAATGTCCTTGAAGTGGCAAGATTGGAGATGAACTAAAACAAGAGCCTAGGCTCTTGAGAGGCACATTAACAACTTAAATTGTCATGGTGTGACCTTTGTAGATTGAAATGGGCTAAAGAAGAAAAGATGTCCAAGTTTTTGGGTACCAATTTGATTGAGTATGGGGGCCCCAACACTTTGCCATTTGTGCTAAGGACAACTTAAAATTAGATGGTGCTGTCAATTGCCTCAAAACAATAGTATCAAATAATAACTTTGTTGGCTCACATGTGTGATCTAGTCTTGGGGGGTTTTCACCCTATGTTTTTTTCCTTTTTGCAATGGATTCTTGTTTTCATTTGTGCCAAAATAAATAAATAAATAAGTTTTAGGTTTTAAAAAAATGGAAATCCCCCCATCCCCCAAAAAACACATTGTTTTAGTCCCTTTTGCTATTTATAACATCCTTGCTGTACTTTTTTTCCTTGTTTGGCCATCTTTCATTATTGACAAAATTTTCCTTTTTTAGCCAAACAACTTTGCATTACTTGGCCTTGGGACATTAAAATATAATTTCATCTAAGCTCAAATTGCTTCCATCAATAGCAATCATGAATGAAGCATTGTAGCAAAAAAGAACGTTGTGACAATATCACAACATCACAACACATCAATACTTCAAACCAAGGCATGGTAATTTTGAGTACAATCAATTTTAGGAAAGAAAATAGTGAATTATCTAACAACTTGGAAAATAGAAGACAACATTGCATGTTTCATATGTTCTTACAATAACAAATAACTTATAATTATTATTATTTATATTAATCGATTGACCTACACAAACTACGGGAGCATTTTAAGAATGTGATATGGTGGATTACATTGCTTCGAACATCTCTCAATTAGCTCTCATGGTCTTCACTTGGCATCAATTAATCCATTTTTTTTACAAGAATCCCATGTTAACCCACAACTACTCACAACTACATTTAGGTAAATTTGACAAGGAAATTGTTTGGCACCAATCACAATTTCCACTTCCTCTCATGCAATACACAACTCAAATCCTTGGAATTCCCAACAATTTGAATTTCTTCCTAAATATGAACTTTCATGATTTTCCTTTAACACACCCCATATTCTTGTTAAACAATTGTTTTGATGCCTTCTCCAAATCAACCTTTTTGTCCCCTAGGGCTTTTCATTGCCTCCAATAGGTACACATATTTTGTTATTGTTGCCCTACACATTCCTAACCCAAGACTCTAGTGTTTAGCAATAGCATTTCAAAGTCCAACATAACAACAAAACCTAAAACATGTGGGCATTCTTCCCAAACATATAAACATAAACTCAGGTCTAATATTTTATATAGAAAAAAATATATTTAGTTCATTAACAAGGTGTCCCGTTAATTTCTTTAGTCGTGCACTCCTTCATTGAATTCCACAACCAATGCTTCCAACCGAATTTCACCATTGCCAAAGAACATCAAGAGCAACAAACAAGAAATTGTTTCAACCGTCATCATGAATTAAAACATACAAATGCAACACCACCCATTTTCTTAGCACCATAAACTTGCAACAAAAAAAGCACATTCCTATCCACCAAGGAGAGAAAGGGATCAACATCAATCACCCACTCTTTTGTTTATTTCACCTTTCGATGGTTTAGTTTTTTTCATTAAGTCTTCATCCAAGTAAAAATTCATTGAACTTCCTTTCATCCCACAACATGTCTTTGGTTCAAGCCCATGGTTTCTTTTAAGGATTTTGAGATGTAGTCAAAGTGATGATCATCTAGAAAGTAATTTAGCCAAATTTGGTTACATACTATATATGAAAGTACAAAAAAACACAATCCTTCTATGCTCTGGGCTACCTCTTAAAACTTATCATAAAAATATGGTGATTTGGATTTATTTTTCTATGAAATGTGGCAAGTTTAGGCCAATTTTTCTATGAAAAATCCTTTATATAGGTCAAAATTTGGTGAAAATTCACCAAGAAAAGAAACACTACTTAGGCCCATTGTTTAAGTGGACTAAATTTTAAAATGCTCCTTTCAAGATGAATCCCTTGGCACCTAATCATGGAATTTTTTTTTCCTTTCCCCAAAATGCAACTACATACATGGAATTTACTACCATATTTCAAGCTTGTGTTTAAGGCACATCCTTCCCAATTTGTAAAATACATACATCCATCATTTATCCTTTCCATTTCAATGTATCAGGTACATACCAATGTCATATTGGTATATAGAAAGCAGGATGGATACATAATAATGGTATGCATCCTAATAAGGAAAAAAATACCAATCATGTATCAATAATACGAGGAGATATTAGCCTTATACCAATACAGTAGTCTCCCGTTTAAGTACGCAACTTGAACTTCGGAGTTTTGTGCATACTTTACCGGTAGGTGTGTACTTTAGACGCTCCATTCCCAAATCGCTTGCGTTTCGTTGCAATGTCGAAGAAATTGACCGGCAAGCGCCTAAATGAGTCCCAGCGCTGCGAGATCATTTCAAAACTGAGCAAGACGAACCCTCCAAGCAAACGCGCTCTAGTGCGTGAGTATGATGTTAGCAAAGGCGCTATCTGGAAGGTCTGAGAGAAACGAGATTCAATTCTTGAACGATCCGCTTTACTCTCTGAAGAAGCTAAGGAGAAGACCTTTAGAACTTCAGTTGGACGATTTACCAAACTTGAAAATATGTTGTACATCTGGATTGACAGCATGCGCCGTGCCAAGCTCCATGTACCACCATCTCTCGCCATTGCGAAAGTGAAAAGTATTGCTTCTACATTATCCATTTCCGATTCAGACTTTAAGGCTTCATGACAATGGCTTAGTCATTTCAAGACACGCCGAGGTCTATAGAAAATGCTTCTTCATGGAAAAGGAGCTAAGGTTGACAAAAATGACCCAAAATTACTATTAGCGTTAGAAGAATTATACCTCTATCATCGCTCAATACGACCCTAAGAACGTCTACAACATGGATGAAACTGGATTGTTTTTCCGTCTGCTTCCCAGATATTCCATTCTGATGCCGAACGAGGACATTTCAAGCACTAGAGGCAAAAAGAAAGCGAAAGATCGTGTTTCTTTGATAGTTTGCGCCAACGCATCTGGAACACATAAAATTCCTTGCATAATGATTGGAAAGTCGAAAGAGCCAGCATGTATTAAAGACCGACACTGGTCAGTTCCTTATTTCAATCAAGCGAAAGCATGGATGGACGTGGAAACCTGCTGGAAATGGTTCAACAAAGTCTTTGTTCCAAAAGTCAAAAGACAAACAGGACGTCCCGTTCTCTTACTGATGGATAATGCGCCGGGACACTTCGACGCCTTCGAACGCGACAACATCCGCGTAGTATTCTTTCCTTCGAACTATACCAGCTGGAAACAGCCTTATGATATGGGAATCATCGCCGCTCTCAAGAAATGATACAAATATTTACATCTCAAGGATATCTTCGACTTCTACGAGCTTGATGAACAGTTAAAGCAACGGAAAAGAAAATTAGGAAAACGATTACGACGAGGTGCAGTAGGAGTTTCCTACGGAAATCCAATGCACCTACTAGATGCCGCAAGCTATGTAAAAGAAGCCTGGGATTCCGTCTCGTCAAGCTCTATCAAAAATGCATTCAGTAAGGCGGAGCTCATGAACTTGGAACCAGAACCCGGGGCTGAGAGCAAAAATAACGTCATTGCCACTAAGTTAACCCAAACCATCGAAAGCTTAAATTTATTAATCAACCAATCAGAACTGGAAGAATTTGTTCATATTGATGACGAAAGCAATGAAGAATATGCCGCAGCAGTGTTGGAAGACATCGAAGAGCTATTGGAATCAATGAAGATTAATGAAGTAGGGCTTGATGAAAATAGCGATGTTAATCAACCAGAGCAGATTGTCGAGTCACAAGATAAAGTTGAATTTCATGGATTTGAGTCTTTGTATAAGTAGATTCTCGATATTGAGGATTAACTGCTTTGCTCTAACGTTCAAACAGAAGTCGAAAAAACATTCGACGATTTCAAAAAATCGTTTGAAGAGTTCTAGGCCAAGGTCCGAGCAGTCGTCCTCAAAGCCAGACGCAAAAAAAACCAAAACCTGCACCAGATGACGATTCATGATATGTTCCACTGAAAAATGTTGATCCCTAAAAATTTTGTCATAAAATGCGTACTTAACCGAGATGCGTACTTAAACGGGTGCATACTTAAGTGGGAGGCTACTGTATTAGACCGATAGGAACCTGAAGTAATATACCAGCTTCATACCAATTTTATATCAATTTCAATACCATGTTTATCCCTACCTCATGCTAAGCAAAATCAGCCTTATAGGTTGGGCACATGCATAGCTTAAAGGGGCAAATGAGGGGGGTAAGAGCAACAACCTCTCCCTTTGCCCCTTGCTGAAGCCCTTGGGCGTGGATGTGGAGCCTCACAACTATGGTTGATAGCCTAGGTTGCAACAACTGTTGTAGATGCGCCCTAAATTTTTAAAAATACAATGATAGGGTAAAAACAAGCTTTTATTATAAAAATTTATCACATACAAAAACAATTACCAAATGTGTAGGATACTAATTGAGACTTTTTAGAGAGTAAAAAATTCATTTTTGTTTTTCAACACTTCGACTCCAACAACTCTTCTTACATTGGTATGTATTTAAGATTTAAGTTATTTTCATCAACTTTTGGATTTTTTTTCTTTGATTTTAAATCCTTGTGTATGTGTACACATTAAGGTTTTTTTTTAAATGATTTTTTATTTAACTATCTTGAATTTATCTTTGTATGTTGTAAAATATAAAGGTATCTTTAATATAAAAATATGTATTAGGGTTCTGGTTTTTGATCAATTTTTTTAATTTATAAATAAATAACATTTGTGCACATACATGTTTAGGTATGTATTTTAATTTAATTTAATTTAAAAAAAAGCATTACATGGAAGATGAATGGTACCTCAAACTCCAAGAATAAATTTCTCAATTTATCCATTCTCCACCTCTTATGACAATTATTTCTCAAAACCTCAACACAATTATTATAATTTAAAATAAAATAAAATAACACAACGTCAATTATCATTGAATTCATTGCAAACACCAACTACGAAATTGAAATATAAATAATTAAAGCTCGTTGCAAGCTCTATATACATGAAATAAAAGAGCACAAAATATTAAAAGCCCAAAAAATCAGAGATCTCAAAATGCTCAAAATGCACCCAAAAAAAAAAGTAAAACCTAAAATTGAATATTTTGTAGAAAAAATTAAACACTAATATGGTGAAAATGGGTTTTAATATTTACCCCTCATAAATTAATTTTTAAAAAAAACTCAAAATATTTATCCCTCTGCCTAAACTTCCAGCAGCTGAAACTGCCAACATGTGCTCAAAAAAGGATGTGTGCCACTTCTGCCCGTATCTTCTTATTTGGGGGCAAAAGCAAGGGCTTCAGGGGGTTGGTGAATCCACTCGGATGACTGCTAGGACTCCTGAAAAGATGCACAGCTTTCCTTCCAGAGCCCTGGAATAGTCTAATAAACACCAGTCAAATCATATTTATTGATTGCTCCCTGTTACACAGATTGGCTAGATAGTTTGATTGGTCCAAGTGGTTTGCTATTCGTAGTTTCCCTCTCCTACTTGCAGTCTTTGCTTTAGTTTCATGGGAGGGGTTGGAAAAAAGAAGTTAGTAAACCAAAACTTGGATGTGAGAAATAATTTGGCAAGGTCACATACTGAGCACCGCTGGAGATGCTCTTTAGTTAGATATGAACGTGCTAAAAAATGATCCAAATTAATACTAGTATCAAGCTCGTACGAAAGTACTCAATACCAGTATCCCCATTCATATCTGAAAATGGACGTACGAGTACGATACTCGTACATACATCTCTCTCACTTATCCTTGGGGAGAATTATTTGCTTTTCAAAGCAGTTTGACTATACATTCATTTATTGGCCTTGCCTACCAAGGCAAGAAGGATATTGTGTTTAGAATCATTATAGAGTATAATAGCTTAAGGGATTTTTGGCCCCTAGGTAATAATGAAGAAGTTATTGTAGTTTTAAGTTTTGTAGTTTTGATCATATTTACTCAAATAATAGGTCTATTTTTATATGAGGATTTTTGGAACATGATGTTTTGGCTTGTGTGTTGAAACTCGAGATTAATTATAGGTTTAGAGTAGCTTGAAGGATTTTGGTTTCTTTTAGAGGATTTTTGGAAGATTATATTTTTGTATGGTGAAATATTTGAGTTTCCATAATTCTTCTTTCATCTTAAGATACTTTTTTAATGTAAATGGCAAGGCCACAGTATGATATACCCCTTGTTAATATCCTATTCTGAGTGAGTACACTACTTGTTCATAAGAGGATGTGAAATTAAGGATCCAGATGGCCATTGCACTCATTCTTTGCAAGTTGATATTCAGATATTTTGGTCCATGGGTTATTTCATTGTGATGCATATCAGTGTTTTTATTTTGATAATACATAGCAAAAATTTGCAATTGGCCAAAGGTCATTCACATCAACATTTTTTTGAGGGCAAATTTTTGTATTGTGGTGACAATTTTTTGGGAAAATTTTGGGAATTTAAAAAAAAAAAGTGTAATTACTAAAATTTGGGAAAATTTGTCAAACTTTCAAAACCCAAAAATTGGGGAAAAGAAAATCCATCATCAGCATCAAGGAAGAAAATCCTTGCGTAATTAGTGTACGTTGTGATTTAAGCTTTTTATCCTTGTGTATTGCAATGTAATATTGGTAGCAATATGCAATATGCGAATTGAGTTTATGCTCATGGTGATTCAACGTTTGTGAATTGTGACTCATGAAGACAATTTAATTCTAAAGGTGAGGTGGTTTGGATGCAATAATTGGATTATGGAGGGAAGTTTGCATTTTGAGGTTTTGAGTTTGGAGGGTATAAATTGAACTTTGAATGTTTTTTTTGTTCCCATTTCAATTGACAAATCCTTCATTCCTCTTAGCTTTGCCCTTCACATTCATGGGTGGGTTTGTATGTTGTAAGTAATTGAATTAAGGTCTTTAGAATTTATAGCTTTTGTTTGGTTTTAGTCATAATCAATTGCATTTGTGTAATCAAGTTTGCTTGGTGCAAAGTTTGCACATTTTGCTCTTGCCAAATTATGAATCATGAATAATTATGCATCAAATAAGTGTTAAACAATGGGCACACTGGTCTTTGTTTTAGTTGCTTGTTTGTACATGCAAGTTTGCAAGGATCAATCATGGATTGAAATGATAAACTATGCAAGATTAATGTTGGCCCAAACATGTTATAAGTTGTAAGTGAAATTTGCAAAGTCTATGCAATTCCCTATTTGTTTTAGTTGTTGTATTTGTTACATTTATACATATAGTCTATATCATGTGAAAAATGTACATGTTTTGTTGTGCAAGTATTGAACACATTGAATTTCATTTTATTTGTTCTTTTATGCAATTATGTATGCAAGACCATCAATTAAATTCATCTTCTTTTCTCTATGATCTTTTTACAATAAAGTATTGAAGGCTATTGGTTAAATCCATTTTCAATTTTGTTGCTTCTTTCTAGAATCAAGTATGTGAGGTTGCTATTCACTTTGATCTTCATTTTAGTCATTAATCCTTTCCATAATCAAATATGTGAAACCACCAATTCATTTGATATTTATTTTTGTTGTTCCTTTCTATAATTTTGCTAATAATGTTGATCTTGGTTTTAATTTTTCTAAATTTTGTTATCACTTGTGCAAGCAAGTATTAGATCTTGGTTTTAGTTGCTCCAAGTTTGATTGTGTAAGTATGTATGTTGATGTTGATTTTAGTTGTTATTTATTTTTTCAAAAAAGTTTATCAATCTTGTTGGTTTTAATTGTTTCTCATTTGTGCAAGTAGGTTTGTTGATTTTAATTGCTTTGAGCTCCTTTTTGCATATAATTTTGTTGATTTTGGTTTTAGTTGCTCTGAGCTCCTTAATGTAAACAAGTAGGTATGTGAAGCAAAATGTGAGGCTGAATCCATTGTATGGTTAGGTGTTTTTGTGTGTGTGTTATGACCCCCTTGAAACACCTTAAAAAGTACAAATATAAAATGTTCATTTAGTGAGTGTTAGGGCTAGTGTTATTGATATATGTAGTAACCCAAGGGAGAAGGAGAACTCTAGAGTAAGTGAGGTAGGTTCACCCCACATTGATTTCACAAAATTAACTCCTTAACATTAAGGTTAGGAAGAGGTAGAAGGCCTTTGAACATAATAAGAAATAAGTTGCCAAATTGCTTCAGGTAGAAAGTGTGGTTAGTGAGGATGGCCTTGTCACCCACTTGAAGTGCAAGATTTGCACAAACTTTACATGTTATTATAACCATGACAAAGAGGCAATTTATTTTTTCATACAAAACTATGCTCTTGTTTTTCTTCACATGGGTTGATGGAGGCATTGGGGATGATCTTCCCTCAATATTAATTGATGCCAAATTATGATGAATCATGTAAAGATGATATCATAAGGGGAGGCGATATTGTAACACCAAGAAGATTGAGTTTAATCAAATATGAGTGCAAGAGGTTCTGTTTTCTATTGACTAGGATTTTCAAATGTCACTCTTCAAGTTGACAATAAAAGGTAATGCAAAGTTTGCCATAGGTCCTCTTCACAAGTTGAGCCCTTTGACCTAGCTAAAGACACCTTTGTCCTCTTCCTATGTGATTATGCCAAGCTACTTGAATACTTCAAATTTATATAAATCATCATGGTATAAATATTACCTCTATTGTAGCTCTAGAATCAATTAACAACCAAATTGACCCTTGTGTCAAGATCTTTTGTTCAATAGTTTAATAGATTACATGACTTTATGTGTATAATGTGGGGTTTCTTTTTATTGGTTTCCTAATTCTAGCAACAACCTCAATCCTAACCACCATGGTAGCTTAGTGTGGTTGTTTTGGTTGTATGTGTACGAGGCTTGTGCTTGGGCAGGTAGTATAGGAGTTCAATTCCCCCACAAGGTAAGTACATATTGTGTTTTTGTGTGTTTGACCTTTGCATCTCAATGTCACACATGTTTTGCCTATCCCTTCTAAAAATTTGGCCAACTCAGCCATTCAACTCATGCATGCTACCAGTACATGATTCTAGCCATGATAGCTTTTTCAGAAACTTGAAAATTCTAGCCATGATAGCTTTTTCAGAAACTTGAAAATTGCAGCCATGATGTGGATGGTTTAATTGTGGTGACCGATGGGTTTTGCAAAGTAGGTCATCAATCATTTTCTTTGCAATACATGTCCAAATATGTCAGATGGGTCATTGGCATGTTTGGCACAATTTAACACCGTCATGCAGCAGTCCCTTGTCATGGTGGAATTTTTGCCAAAAACTGAAATTCAAACCCAAAAAAAGTGAAAATGATGTGATTTTTGGTTTTTCAATTTCCAGAATTTGAAAAATAGTAGTAAAGATCGCCAAATTCCTACATTTGGTTCCACTTTCATTTCTCATCTATGGCCAAATTTGGCTAAACCTTCCTATGGATGATCACCATGTTGGCTACATCATAAAATTGACCAAAAACAAACATTGTTTACTTGTATAATAATCAACAATAGCAACTCATGTCCATTGTGAAAGAACTGCAATGAATTCTAGTCAAGCTTTGAGTGCAGCACTGCCAATCATTTGATGCAAGAATGAACGATTTTCAACAATACAATAGAGGTTTCCATAAAGTCAGGAAAACCAGCACCAGAACCCTGAGTTGGGTCCAAAACCGGCTGAGGTTTTTTTAAAACCTACAAAAAAGTACATTAGCCTTCAAGGGGGGGGGGGGGGGGGGAAAC
>Ga0116231_10007480_pt1 | contig 19948 bp, 17 predicted proteins | sample S1TSphgellanicum_2_FD_89695 | JGI IMG/M metagenome (GOLD analysis project Ga0116231, IMG submission 89695) | Host-associated microbial communities from peat moss isolated from Minnesota, USA - S1T2_Fd - Sphagnum magellanicum MG | ecosystem: Host-associated > Plants > Peat moss > Unclassified...
AATTTTTTAAAATAAAAAGTAAAAATAATTAAAAAATTGAAAACAAAAAGGATTCAAAAAATTTTGTAAAAATTTTTAATTAAAAATTAAAAAAAAAAAAAAAAAACTCAAGCTTGAAATTATGTTCTTAATTAAACCCAAGCTCAAGTTTGGGTTTCACAAGCACAGTCAAACTACTATTGATGTTGAGAGTAGCTTGGTAAGAGGTGTAAAAAAAAGTGCAAAAAAACCCTAAGTTTTAGCTTAGGTTCTAGAAAGGACCCAAGCCCAAGCTTGGGTTTGTGTGGCCATTGTTGAACTACTTTCAAAATCAAGAGTAGTTCAACGAGAGTTTCAAAAAAAAAAAAGAAACCCAATCTTGGGTTTGGGTTCCAAAAAAGACTTGAGCCCAAGCTAAGGTTGTCGTAACCATTGCTAAGTTATTCTTGGCATCAATAGCAATTCGATGAGAGTTGCCAAAGAAAAACCATGAACTTGTGTTCAAGTCCAAAAAGGTTTGGGCTTGGGTTGCCAAGTTACTTTTGGCACCAAAAGTAGCTTGGCAAGGAACGTTAAAACAAAAAAAACAAAAAAAATCCAAGCCCAAGCTCATGTTGTTGCAGCTATTGGCAAGTTATTCTTAGCGTCAAAAATAGTTTGACATGGAGCATAAAATTTAAAAAGAAAAAGAAAAAACCCAAGCTTGGGCTCAAGTTTGTTTTGGACCTAAGCCCAAGCTCGAATTGTTGCAACCATGATATTAAGAATAGTTCAACAAATATCATTAAGACAAAAAAACAGAAAAAACTAGAGATTGGGCTTGGGTTGTTGCAGGCATCACTAAACTACTTTCAACACCAATAGTAGCTTGGTGAGCAATGTTAAAACGAAAAAAAAAAGAACCCAAGCTTGGGTTCAAGTTGTTGTAGCCATCGTCAAATTATTTTCAATGCCAAAAGTAGCTCATGATGCACAAAAATCCAAACCAAGCTTGGATTTTTTTTCTCTATTCTAGCCAAGTTCAAACTTGGCTCAGAGTTCAAGTTTGGGCTCCATGGTGAGCTCAAACTCAACTTTTTTTCCTTTTAAAAAAGTAAGGGATTGGAAGAGGACTCACTTGTTTGTTGAGATCCTTTGGAATTGTCTTCAACGTCCTCAAGTTCTCCTCCCCTTCTCCCTCCTCCTACATACAAAAATGTAAAGTGAGAATGATTTCATTTCATTCCCATTCCATTTATACTCACAAAACCCCTAAAAGTTTCACAAACATTTAACAATGAAACCACGGAATTCCACACTTACTATTGGTGGCTTGTGAACTTTGTGCTCTCTTCATTATGTTATGTGTTCTTGTTAGAACTTTCCCATGTAACCTGCTAATGGAAAATACAAACCCCAATGTCATAAATAATGAGAAAATTTATATTTTTTAATTACAAAGGTTCAAAATGAAAAATATAATTTTCTTTTATGGGTTCCATCTACAATGAAATCAAGAAGAGTTCTATCTTTAAGGCATCAATGCATACATTGTCATTTATTTTTCACACTATAGAGAGACCAAGTTCCTCCTGTCCAACCCAAGATTTTGTTTCCTACATAATTTGACATTAATGGCTATGTCAATGAAAATAAAATTAGAACAAAAAAATTTCAAAATCTAATTTTTTTAAGCATTCAAAGTTTTTTGTGAAAAATACATTTCACTTGCATTTTTTCCAATCCTGCATGCGTGGCCTCCAATCTTCTTTTGCCCCATTATAACTTTCTTTTGCTACCCTTTTGTGTGCATCCAATTGTGTCAATGTTGCTTTTGGATTTTTGTTGGAGCTTGCTTTCAACTTTTGATAATTCTCTGCATTAATCACATAGATGTGTTCTTTCTCACATATTATTAAAGTTGATGACTTGAGCAAGTGTAGGGTTATGAATAATGTTGGGTTGTTTTATGATTGGTTTGATTAGTGGGTACAACACTATTTCACATTTAAAGATTTGTTACCAAATCAAAACTTGCCACCACAAAAAAAAATCTTAATTAATGATGTTTTGATTGATGTATGCATAAAGTTGGAGCGAAGTAGATGAGTAAATTGTGAAGGTAGTATTGTGTCTAAGTGAGAGAAAGAAGTCTAACAAAAATCAAATCCATCCTTGGCTTCTAATGCAGCCAATTGTGCATCAACCTTGGCTTTTGTGGAACTAAATTTGGTGTTGCCACTTTAATTATTTTTTAGTTTCACATTGCCATGGACATGGTGAATGTTGAATTTTGAACATTAAGGCCATGGTTGCTTTGCCAAGTGGTTTGAGTTCTCTAATCCTTTTATTGTGCAATCCAAGTATTGCTTGCTAATCTTTTTATTGAATTTAAATGCTCAAAGGTGTGATGTTGTTGCAAATTATAACAACACATTAGTTGCAAACCATTGGACCACAAGTTTGGTACTTGTAGTTGGTGCAATCAACAAAACATTATAGAATCCTTCTCCTAACTTGTGAACAATTGTGGTGGCAATGTTTGACACTTTGCTTGACATGGATGCCAATGATCCACCCAAGACCTTGGCCACCTTACAATTTTATTATTATGTATTTTCATCAATGAACATTTTTCTCCAATTATTATGTTAGTTTTTTTCAACATGTTTATGATTTAGGTTGTTCATTACTTATGCCACAAGCCTAGATTTTCTTTGGTGTTGTTTTCATGTGCCTTACATGTGCTAGGAAATGAATGAACTATCTTGGTCTTGTAGTGGTGTTTATCAATTTCACTATGTTGTAGTTGTCATAGTTTCAACAAATGAATCATGTAGTAACTTTTCTTTTCGTTAATCTATTGCTCCTTTTGCTTTAACCGGTTCTTGACCTTTCAACACATCTTGCTTTGGTTGTTGGCTACAAGTAGTGATAACAACTATTGAATTTATTAGAACATTATTAGGTTTAGGAGGCTTAGGTGTTATTGTATTAGAATTAACACGTTTGGTTCTAAACATGTTTTGTATTTCAGCCTTCCTAGGACAATCCCCAAATTGATGATTGACACTAGAACAAATAATACATAAAGGTATCTTAACATGTTCAACACTTGTTGCGCATTAATTCCTACTATTGGTTTTGTAAACTTTATGATGGCCCATTTAATATTATTGGAATTTCTATCTTCTAGTTATGACAATTTCAAAAGTATGACATGTTCTATCACATTTAATACATGTAGATGTAGATTTAACTATAACAACAATTATTACTGGTTTAACTACTACACTAACTTCTAGTGTGGTTAATAAAACATTATAATTCAAACTAACATAATAATAATTAATTATCCACTTTCTTCACAAACTATAACAACTTCTTTGCGCTTAATCAAGGTATCTCACTTCACACTTGTTGTTGTTAATATGAAAAAATGTAATAAACTTGTTCTAAAAATAGTGGTGAGAAAAACATCTATTGCTCTAACTTGTAAGCAATTCGTTAATTTCAACAAGCATTCATAATGCTATAACGCATTCAATAGTTTGTTGTTGAATATTTTGTAATTGCATGTAGACCTCTTCATCATTCTTCACAATTTGGAACCACTTGCAAAATTATTGTTCCAATTTTTCAAATGTGCAATTTGGATGATCTTGAATAAAATTTTCACTTCATTAAAAAATACTATCTTTTAGAGTGAAACCAAATAGGTTGATAATGTCAACTTCCACAATTTCACCATTAGCTTTAATGGTTTTCTTGAATACTTTAATGTGAACATTAAGGTCAGTGTTTTTGACATATGTTGGGTATTACTTCTTGTATGGTAGCTTGATTGCAAGTTGTAATACAAATTGTGTAGCAAGTGGTGGATACCATGGTGGTATGAACATGCACAGGCCAGGTGCTAACCATCCAAATCATCTGACATGTGGATTTAATGGTGGTCTTCTAGGTGGATCTCCTCCAAGTGAACTTCCTCCAAATGAATCTCCAAGTTGTCTTCCATCCAGTGAATGATGAACATAACCTCCTCTAGGTACATGAGTTGGTAAATCAATACCAGTTTGATGTATTTTAGTATTGATTGGTGCAATGGTTGTCATTGAAGCTGTAACCTATTGTTGAATAGGTCCTATGTTGTTAATGGGTGATTTGTGGATCTATAGTTGTATAGAGCTGTTAGATATGTAGTTATAAAGCTGTAGTTACATGATTGTTTGCATTTTGAATGGTTTTATTGGTTACATTCTATTGGTTACTTTTACTAGTCATAACTTTTGAATTATGTTCTTGTATATAAGGATAGAAGACCATGTAATTTGTGAGAAAATAATGAAAATTTTCTTAAATTCTTTCAAGCTTTCTTTGATTTGGAGATATAGAATATGTTTTTTTGCTTACATAGATTGAAATAATCTGTAATCAATCAGTGCCAATCAGAGAAAAAGAATTGTAAAGAATGAGTGTAAAATTCATCTGTTCCATTTTGGAGAAGAATTGCATAGGAGTTCTTGACAAATTTCTAGTTTTAGATAAGTTGTTCAATTGTTTTAAAATTTTGTCAATAATAGCTTTGATAATTTTTGTTGTAATAGGAAGAATCTGAAGAAAATGTTAGGATAGAGTAATTTCATACATAAGGGAAATAAATATTTCTGATTACTGAACTTGGATAATTATCTTTACATATCTGTATTCAGAAAACCAAACATGTAATAGGAGACAAAAATGTTTAAAGTGGTTAGAAGGAGTTTACAGAAACAAATTGATCAGAGTAATCAGAAGTAGGATAGAAGCAATATTGATAGGATACTTATGGATAGGATCACTGGAGAAGTAAGCTCTGATTCACAAGCAAACAAAGTTAATACTGAAGAAAGAATGAATCTGAATGCAGTTACAGAGTAGGAAAGAATGCAGAACCCACAACAAACATCTAGAGGTGTTGAAAATATACCAAATTCATTGGAAGATCTTTTTAATAGAGAAGATGTTGCTGTGGTCAGATCGCAAAATCTAGTCATGAATGACGAGTTAATGTAGTCCATGAATCATGCCCAAAATCTAGTTCAGGAAAGCGAAACCATGGGTTCTCATGAACATAGACTAGAAACTTGTAGCACAAATATTAGTGTACAGATCGTGTATCAACAACAATGTTGATGATTGATTGTTCTGGAGATCGTGCAGGCAAACCAAGATCAACAAGATAATGCTATTAGAATGCACAACATGGACCTGAAGGAGGACAACTGAACAATCCAGAAGCCGTACCGACAGAAACAAATGGATTTGCATGTAAATTGTGTCATACGCATGCACATACTATTTGCAATTGTCCATTCATTCCATCTAAAGTTTGACAAGAGAATTAATGAATTGTGATGTTCTGTTCAAAATAACCAAAGGAGTTATTCACCAGCAAACCCATAGATTCAACCACAGATACAAAGTTCTCTAGCACCTATAATTGTGAGCTCTACTAATGTTGATTGTTAATCCAAGAGCTGGAAAATGCTCAAGAGGATAACAGAAGGGCTTGAACAACAACAAACTCTGATTGTTATGCCTCCATATTGGTATGGTTTTTCAATGGGAACACCAATGATGCCAATGAGCACAAACCCGCTATTCAGTTTACCAATGCTCATTACTTGTGAGGTATCCTTTTGGGACAGATCACAATGCAGATGGCCATTGCATAGAAAGATTGTAAAACTTGGAGAACAGGCTGCAATCAACAATGCTGGGTGCATGCACCCAGCCTGTTACTTCTAGGCATTTGAGACAAACCAAAGTTCAGATCATAGACCTGCTGAGATCCATCAGTCTGCTAGTGCACTATCCCTGAAAGTGTCTTCAAGCTTGGCACCATCTCCAATCTAATTTTGTGAATTCGTCATCATCTCCCCCCATCTGGCCCATTCTCCACAAGCATTTCTCCCGCACCCTCGTCATCCATAAAGAAGCCCTCAGAGTCATTGTCACCTTCTTCATCATCATCTTCCTCTTCTTTTTCATCCCCTCCTTGTGCTACATCATCTTCCTCTGCTTCAGAGGATTCCCAATCTTCAAGATTTTCAACACCATCACCTCCTCTCTGTGGTTGTTGCAGTTGATTGAGGTTTATAACCTGCTGCAAATTTGACACTTGATTTGTCTGTTGCTGAGCATCATCTTGTTGAGCAGCCTCTGCCTGGGCTGTAGCTTGGGCACGAGCAGCTTCGGCCTGAGCCTGAGCTTCAGCCCTGGCTAGTGCCTCTGCACGAGCCCGCTCTGCTTGTGCTAATGCCTCCTTTACTCTTGCCTCCTGTGCTTCTCGCTCTGCCTTCTCCTTTGCCTCTATCTGCACTTCAGATACAATTTGGACCATAAACTGTCTACCGATAAGTTACAATACAGGAAATGAAAAGCTGAGAGGACTATACATACCACTAGCAAGCCAACAATTTGAATCATTGCTTTGATCAACATAAGAAATTTCAAAGAGGTAAAAACTGGACCTGAGCACGAGCATCAGCCAGCTTTTGTCTCTCATCAACTAGAAGCCATTTTTCAACAAGAAGCCTCTCCTCCCCTCTCATATCACCCTCTGCCCTTCTTCTCATAATAGTGTTGAACGTATTGATTTGCTTGTCTAGCATTCTCATGAAATCCGAGCTCTTGGACTCCAGAGACTCCTTCCAAGCCTGAGATCGTGAAACTGGCACTCCTGACTCTGATGTTGAAACCTCCACATCATCAGGCTCATATTCTGCTACAACGTGATAAGGCAAAAGCCTACACCAAAACATGCCCTGGTTATGAACATGGTCAGTTACAAAGTACTCAAGTTCAAATATGCTCTCATGCATGGTACAAAACTCACATGCATAATTAATGAAGTGTGATTACAATGGGAAATTTTCAAACTCTCAGCATACCATTGGCATAAACAGAACAACCCTATGGCTGGCATTTCCCACATGAACCAAACGTGGCTTTGTTACCTTTGTTTCTGGCATTCAAGCATGGCCCTTGTTCAAGGTTCACAAAATTCAACAATAACAAGCGTTCCCTATAAGTCAGGTGGTCATAAGAAACAAGCTTCAGAGGATGGCTCAAATTTCTCTTCATGCAGCCAAAGGCCATGCAAGCTTGGATTAGCAAATAACCCACTAGCCTTTTCTGTGAGTAAGAGACTAGGCTTCAAACCTTGGTAGAAACTCAGGGCCAGCCAATATATATATAAACCAATGAACTGACTCCTCTTTCCAAACATAAGTAGATAAGCATACACACACAAATAGGCCTCATCTCTTGGTGGTAGTTTGTTTGTCAGTTGACTCAAGGCCATCCAAAATGCAAATATATGTTTTAATCACTGGCCTTTCCAAATAACCTAAAAGCAAGAGGTGTACTCTGTACAACATGTAGAAAGCAAGGTCCAATGGTGCAAACTTTGAAATCCAGGCAAATTGGGTTCCCCTGTTGCAAAGATTTTAGGCTTGTCCACTCAGCAAAACACACTGTTTGTCATAGTACATTTGTGACAATTGCAGGGATACAGCCGTCTCATAGTTACACAATATTAATCACATGGCCACAGGCAACTAAGCCGTGACACAACATGTTTCACCTTAAAAGCCCTTTTAACAGTCATGAGTGTCATGCATCACCTGACCATTCAAGGAAATATACTTCAGATGCATCACCCACAAAGGGCAACAGCACCATCTGACAGAAAGTAGACAGCAGAGATCTCACGATACCCAAAAGCAATGTTCTGGTATGCAACCCTAAACAGAACAAAGATACAGAAAGTGATCAATATATCATAGAAAATGCATGCTACACTTGGTTGCATGAAAAACAATCTCAAGTTTGCAGAAGCTAACATGAGGAAGATGTCATGTTGTGGCTGCCAAGATATAAGACACAGATCATGTACTTATCTCTAATTTGAGGAGTGCCATTTCTGTTGCCAATCCATAGATGTTTAAATTCCACATTACCATCAACCAGACAATATCTCTTGAAGCAGATGGTGGACAGAAGGTGCATCATTGTGGACCTAGTGATGGGCTTCAGATGGGATACAGCATTACAATGCTGTTGGAATTCGAAAGATCAGGTTGGAATTACCATCTCGTGGAAAGACTGGAGACTATCTTCAGCATGGCAATGAGCACTATGACACTGGAGAAATTACAGACCTAAACGTCGATTGAGGAGGAAGGATTATTCGTGTTACCTTTCGCAAGCATCTTCAACAGAGGAGAAGGGCCTCTTGAAGTCAGGGTTACAAACTCGTAGCACGTCCTGCCGCGCCATCTCTACTTCCAACTTATCTGGAAACTTGGAGTCTGCAGTGGCCCCTGTTTTGTGAGGCTTTGCAGGGTAACTAGCAACCGTGGGTTTCTTGTCCTTCATTTTCGGCTTTGCGGGCAGCTGCGTCGTTTGCTGTTGTTGCTGCTGCTGGGGAGTTGCCATGGCCGCTGTCGTCACTACATCCATCGCCATAGTCGCCATGGATCTTTTTATTTTACACCTAGAATAGATTGACCTGCGGCGGCGCCACAAGTACCAAACAAGATATTGAAGATGTAGAGAGTAAGTTTAAGTAATATTGTTTCTCTCTGCAGATGTAAGCCACAACAACTCTCAAATTGAAGGTTTACATTTGCTGCAACGACTCAAAGAAACAGTGAACAGAACCAAACAAAGAAACTCATGAGAAACAACAGGAAAGTGATTCACAGTTAGGCTAACAAGACGCCGATAGACAGCCTTTGGAACTCGATTGCTTTTGAGAGATAATAGCGATGTGATTCACAGTTAGGCTAACAAGACGTCGATAGACAGCCTTTGGAACTCAACTGCTTTTGAGAGATAATAGCGATGTGATTCACAGTTAGGCTAACAAGACGTCGATAGACAGCCTTTAGAACTCGACTGCTTTTGAGAGATAATAGCGATGTGATTCACAGTTAGGCTAACAAGAAGCCGATGGACAGTCTTTTGAACTCGACTGCTTTTGAGAAACAGTAGCGATGTGATTCAAAGTTATCAACACGCCGATCGACAAGCTTTTTGAACTCGACTTCTTTGATGCGCAACCCTAACCCTAAAATCTTCGTGAGCAACACTGTTTTGCGTCAGATTTGCTGCAGGATATCAATGGCTCCAGTGGGCTCGTTTCGCTATTGCTTATAGATTCGGGAATTGACGTGAATCTGCAAGACTTGATTCGTGTCCTTTGCCATGCGAAGATGTCTGTTCTTTTTTTTGGGGGGAGTTATGGACTAATTTCTCTGCGTGCTCCAAAGGTAATTAGAATCAGTGATTTTTGTTTTGCTTTTTTTTTCATTTTCCAATTTTGCGAGGTAGTTGGGAGAGGTGGGGTTTGAGGTACAATTTTATTATGTAACGAATTGATTGACTAGTCAGAGAAAAACCCTTTCTGAAAAGTCAAAAGTTTTAGGCAATTCCTGAAAATGAAAATTTTATTTTGGGCAGTTTCCATTTCAAATTGTCATTCCACTCTGAAGTGAGAGTGGTATCAAACAACATCTTTATTGTCACTAAAATTGTACAAATGGAGCAAGCGCCAAAGTGGAAAAAAGTAATGCCTTGTCCCTTTGCCCCATCTATGTAAGTAAGAGGAGCACAACATTTGCCAAAGCACATATGGGATAAATAAAAGGTGTAATTAGGAACATGTCAGCGAACATAGTTAGAAAATGGGGGAACAATTTGGGAACGTGATGAGAACCTATTGTGAACTTGAAAGAACAGATTAGGAATGAGGGAAAATGATTAAAAAACCTTCCTCCCCACCCAAACTCAAAAGGAAAAAAATGGGCACACTGACTAGTTGCATGCAATTTCTCTTCCCAAAACAGTTCGTCGCCAATTTTGGCCTAGGCTAATAATGGCAGGGGCAGAATTTTGAGGACATAGATGGTCTGGTGATTGTCCATAAGTGGACTTAGCCAAATATGAATTTATGTTGAAAATGAAAATAAGAAAGTTTAGGAATCCTCCTATACTTTGGAGGCATGCTATATGTTGGCGACCTAGTGAAACCTATTGTTTGAATCTGGCTATTTTTTAAAAAAAATCTTCATAATGTGGTGATTTTTGTTGGATGTCAACATTTTATCAAGTTATTTTTACCAAAGTTAGTTTTATTTTAGATATATTTGTGCTAGAATTATGAGATATTTGAGTTAAGGTTAGATATTTATACATGTGCTTGTGCATGCATTAATAAGAAAGGCAAAATTTATTTAAGGAATGTAACTTTTGCATATGTGATGTTTTCATTTATTATTTCAGAATAAGCTTGTAAAGTTTGTAACTTGTGTGATCCTAAGGTTGGTTGGGTGGAGAGCTTGTTGTAATTTGTGCTTTGCTCATCTCTATTCTCTCATCGATCTGCAATCAATTTCCAACAACTTTAGCCCTTTTTTCTCAAAAACAAATCTTTGTGCACTGATTTTGTTTCAATCCCCAGGATGCTAAAATCGACAAGAGAAAATAAAGTGCACGTTAAAATCTGCTTGCCACATACTGTACAGATGAGATACATGAGACTGTCCAGAACTTCAGGTAGTGAGAGGGTGTTTTCTTAAAGCCTGGGTGTTGAGGAATCGTCATGAGTGATGCTCACATGTGAAGACTTCTCTGGAAAATGTTTGGAATCAAGGAAAGCATACAAGGTGCAAAACAGCATTGCAGCCAGTAGTAATAGTTTCAATAACAGAGACAAATGGCACTTCTCAGATGGGGAAAAGAAAGAATTGTCTTGCACTTGCAGTGGCTTGTAAATTATGACAACAAGGAGTGCTGTCAGTTAATTTCCTTGTGCGTAGGATGCCAGTGGGTGCCATCAACCCCCCCCACCATGAAAGCAATACCAAGTGCTGTGAATGGAGCAGCCCTGATTTGGTTCCTTCTCTTGCCATGCCTCTCTCTTGCAATCAAACTGCCAAATTTAATTCAGTTAATGCAGCAGCTTTCAAAGGTTTCTTCTTAACCTCATCCAAGACCTGAATCTTTTTTTGGAAGACTCCATTTCTTCAAAACTGTGAAATTCATACTGTGATGGCTAGGTCACAGAGGCCACCATCATCTCAGACATTGAATTGGCACATGAGCCAGCCAGGCACATTTTGAGTCAGAAAAGAAAGAAAAATAGGTCGTCTTCAGTATTTTTGTGTAAACAAAGGACTGAAAAGCCTTAAACATTGAAGACTTCCTCCACTTTGCAGATCACCTATTTTCAGGAGTTGCATTGATGCCTCCTGCATTCTATCTTTGCAACCTTGCACCTGAGAAGATGATTCCACTCTCATCAGGTTTGACCCAAACTTCAGAAGCAAATTGCAAGGTGAAAACAAAAACCTGACTGAAATGGCAAGCTGAAACAGCTAGAGGGGTGCACAGATCGTCTCCAAAATCATTTCTATAACTTGAAATGATATGGTTCCAAAACCTTTAGGCAAACAAGTAGCTCAATGATTCACAGCCATCTTATCAGATAACCAGTCATGCATGCAGTGGTCTTTACCAAAAAACCCACAAATAACACTGCAATGCCTATTTTTGTGACACATTCTAAGCTTTGCAATTCACACAGACATCCTGGAAATCTACAATAAGCTTCAACATTCCACCCTGACTGCCAACAAGTTGTCCCCTCAGCAAGGTACACAATCGCACCATGCAAGAGCATGGACCCTCCAAAGAGCAAAGTCTGCAGAAAGCTTATGGGTATCCACATGTTCACCTGCCTGATTTTCATCCAGCTTTTGGCCTGAGAGGCAACCATGTCCAGGAAAGCTGTCCACAGCATAGTACACACCTCCATTCTTCCATCACCATTCTTAATTATCTGCTGTCAACAAGAAGATGCAATGATTGTGTCAGCAGATTTTACCTCACCAGCAAAGAACTGAAAAACTATTGCAACCAGCTGGGGGTTGAAGCTTCACACCTCCAAAATCATTTTCACAACCTGGGGAATACAATCTGTTACACAAGGTTCAACTGAAGGTGGCAGGCTTGAAAGGTTACTGATCAGTATTAGTGCAGCACATTTGCACAGGTGATATATGTGAAGCAATTGGCCAAGGAACAGTACCATGTGACAGTTTTCAGAAGGAGTGGGCAATGGGCTACCATATCATCAGTATCTTCACAATTGCCAATGTATGTGACATCATATCCCACAAACTTCACAAACCTGTGAGAAACACAAAAACTGCTCATGAACCACTTGGTCCTTCAGGGCTCCTGACAAGAAAAGAAACCTCCATTGTCTTCTTTTGCCACTGTCATGTGAGGATATACACCATACAGTTTTGACGACTGTATAGCTGAACCTCTGCTGCATGAGCATTCAATCAATGGACGGCAGAATAAATGAGCATTGTGAAATGGAATACTCAAAATGGTGCATTCCATATTGTCACAAGCAGAACAGTTCATGCTGAAAAACATTCCAGCAGTATGGCAGGAGACCAAATCTGTAGACAGATAGGCCTAAATAGAGCTCAATAAGGAACAAACTGCACTGAAAATCACATAATTCAAGACCTCTAGTCCTCTAATCTTCCTTCCTCAGCCATTCAGGTCTCTAAATCACACACTGTTGTTTCTCGAGCTCCAATCCCTGCCTTGTTGGGAAGATTGGCAAGCACTAGTCTTTTAGCTTGTGTATCTGGCCACCATTCCAATTGGCATTCTTGTTCTCAAAGAAAACCTGTAACACAGCATACTGAACTCCATCCTTGTGATTCATCCAGATGGTTGGAAAACTTCAGGTCAAACAGAACCACACCACATGCTTCTCATCAACATCAATATTTGCAAAAGAGAAGTTAGTCAACAGGGCTTGAGATTCAGGCTACCACCTGGTTGGGAGATTTTCAGTGCACAGAAGGATTCCTGGAAGGATGTTGGTGTGTTGGAGAGATTGGAGCCAATGGAGGGTTCCTCTTTGACTGGCACAGTGATTGTGAGCTTCAGGAGTGATTTCTGGCATGAATACAATGGCTTTCTGCTCTGCCTCTCTCCAACAACAATCCCCAATCTGAGGACCTAAAACCTAAACCTGGAAGCTTTTCTAAAGAGTGCCAAAATGCATCCATTTATACATCTTGAAATCGATAATACTTTGTGAAAGCTTTCTTCTCCAAACTTTCAGGCCATGTCTCACAATGAGAATGCCACTCATGAATTTGTCTAGCATGGCAGGGAAATGTTGGATTTTGAGATTAGTGGGTAATCTTTCTCCTGGCAGCAGAGTTTGGAGCAACAGATGGGGAAAAAGACAGACATGAGCAGGGATAATAGGATTCATCTTCAAGAGAGTGCAATTAGTTATGACAAGAGCTAATTTGATGAGACAGAATTTGCTGTAAGCAACAGCCAATTGAGCATCTTGATCGCACAGCACCAAATAGTCCCAGGGTTTCTTTTTTGTTCCATCAGTCTTGCATGCTTTGTTGTGCATTGAAAACAAATCTGAAGGTTTACAATGGTGAGTCCTGTACCTTGAAATTTAACCTCAGGATCTGTTGCTTGTCTCCCTTGAAAATTGCTGTGGGGCTTGCTCCTGAGAAGGAATCCAACAGCAATCTTATGGGATTTGAGCACAAAGCTCACACCCATTTGGCATGCATGCAGACATTCCTATAAGCCCACTGAGTACTTCATTTACTACTATCTCCATCAATGAGCATCACAAAGGTTTACACAACTTAGCCATGCATTTTTAAACTTACTCATGTACTTATACCTGTGCTAGCAATGAAATAATTCTTTAACTAAGGAAATTATCCTGTTACCAAACAGACCTGTTCAGCTGCAACAGGACAAAAGCACCTAATGCCTGTAATCTGCCAGCAGCTGCAAACTTCAGAACCCAAGCAATGCTGCTCAGAGTGATCAATCCATTCTCAATTTCAATAAATCTACTTCTGGTTGGCTTTTGCATTGGCATAAAAAGCTTCAAAGCCCACAAGGCACATTGTGAGAGGATCTGTCCACATTAGCTGAGCTAATGTGGAGATTTCACATAGAATTTCAAGTAGCTTGGTACATCGGGATGTTGATGATCAGCAGTGATGAAAATGATAGAATGTTTAATCTGTGAAAGAGTTCTAGACCAGTGATGGATGAGAACACAGCACCATCATGTAGAAGATTGTTGACCTGATGCTCTTATGAGCTTTTCAGAGATGTACTACCTAAACATACATCACAAGGCACTGAACCGGTCCCTTCACAGTATGGACATTTGGGCCCCTCCTCCACCCACTCCAAAAACTGCACATTGTTAAGCACGTGAAGCTACAGGGTTAATATCCAGAAGCAGAATCCTTGGATATCTGATGAACCCTCGCCTCTCATTTCAAAACATCATGCCAGAAGGATTGCTATGTATGAATGCAGAGACTTCCCATGGGCAATGTAAAATGGTAAAAACTAATTTAGTGACTGCTCAACCAAAACTCAGCAGTCAGCATTGCAACTGAGGTGATAGCATCCAGAGAATCAAGTGCAGAATTAATACCTGCTCTTCTACGTTAAGGTCCCCTGTACCCTCGCATTCTGCATGGGAAAAGGAGCAGCAACATAAGGTAGTCATCCAAATCCACACATATATTAACTATTAACAGCTAATTGGAGACTGTTCCAGAACCAAGGTTAATGTAAACTTCCCATACACCATTTACAGAATATTTTAGATGAAGAGCGCCCTTTGCTTCACTATTTTTATTCTCCATGTTCTTCATGCAATCAAATCCCAGCACATATCACAAACTTCAATTCCATATGCAGTGGTCACCAATGTCACACTAATCATATCAGAACTGGAATTTTCTCAGAATTGCAAAAACAATTTCCTCATCGAAACTTTCCAGTAGGTCTGCAATCTTTACGAGTTGTGTCAAGGAACAAACCAGTGCATAACGTGACACCTTCACCTCTGCAGGAGAAACACTTCTCTGTGGCAGGCTTCAAGTTTGTTTTCTGACCCTTGGATTTTTTAATCAGTCGACTAGAGTCTTCCCACCGGTTTTCACCAAGCAAGTAAACACGGGGTCGTGAACCATGACCAGTTGAATCATCAATGGTTGAGAATCGGTCCATCTCTGTTTCCCTGTGCTTAGGCGTCATTTTTAATGAAGCTGCTGGTTGCTTTGCACTGGAAACTTGCCCCTGCATCATCAGAGCTCAAAAAAGGCTTAGAAATGAACCACCTGCTATGGTAAATCCTTCAACAGAGGCTGCATAGGAGTAGTTGGGCAGAAAAGTATTTAAGAATGCACTGACATTGTATTCCATGAAGGAGACCAGATCCCTTCTGCTATAGCTACCATAAGAATTTGTCAGCAGCTTCAAGGTCTTTGACTGTAGTACTCCAATATATCATCCATATGTGATGCATTGACTAAGTATGTAGCTAGAGGAAGCTGTATCTGATCAGTTCATCATCTCTCACTGAAATAAGCTGAGCACACAAACCTTGGATACTGAACTTGCTGCATTTGGTTTCTTTGTGTCTGATACATCTGCTGGCTTTTCTCCTGTAGACAACTGTGCCAAGAGTTGAGCCGACATGATTCCATCATCCACTTCTCCCACAGAAACCTGTCAGAAAAATGAACAGCACATCAAGGACCCGAAAAGAAACCCCAATTTAAAGTACACAGGACTGAACAGCATCATGATGTCACACTAGTAGGCCTCTCTCCAAAGTCAAGAAAAATGAAGAACTTTGAGTAAGAGTTGCAAAAGAAGTCCTGCACAAACCTCTTTCCTAACTCTCAACCTATAAAAGCAGAAGAAATGGCACACCTGCCATGCTTTGACTGCAGCCTCTGTGCCCCTGGAGAAACTAGAGTGTTGTGTCTCATCCTCTCCCAAATAATAGCCTAATTTGGCAAGTGCTTCCTGAATAACATTCAAACATTTAGAGCAAATCTGTATTAACATTGAATATTTAATGCTTCTTTTTTTGGGTGCTCACCTTCCTACAATGTTTCTAAACTTCCATGCGCAAACTCTTTGGGATCATTCAAGAATCACATGTGGGCATGCATCAAAGGGACATCACATGCTATACCTGCAATGCTTTTACTTCGGCTCCCTCTGCCCCTCTCTTCAAAAGCTGCCTTGTAGGACTCTGAGTGCTCTTACCCCTAAGCCCACTTCCTGATCCACTGGTCCTTGATTCTGTACCAGCTGTAATACCCCTTGAGGCTACAAGATCAATAGAGAAGTCTGACATGGATGGAGTTGAGTGTGGTGCAAGAAAGATTTCTTCTTCAGAGATTGTATCTGTCTCACTAGATGATACGGTCATGCTTGAAGTGTGGAGGACATGTTTGTTCTCTATGATTGGTGGCTGGTTGGAATCTGCAATATCAAAACCGACATACATATCAGCACCATCAAGCACAAAAGATAGACCCTAAAACATGCAGGCATTCAGATGATGTACCACCATGTACCTAAAATTTGTACAGATTCAGGCAGGCCTTTCAAGCCTGTCATCACATTGCTCAAGGAACCGTTTGTCAGTCTTTCTTCACTGGTGTAAGCCCGCAACTGCTCCATCTCTTGCTTCAGCACCTGCTCCATTTGTCAAAAGCAACAGTGAATCATTTCCTGACTGATGTACTCAGATATCCTAATCTGCTCTAAATGGCAGAGTATGAGCTACTGGCCTCAGAAGGTAAAACCCATCTGCCATGACAACCTCTGGGAGGTAAGGTTATATTTTTTCAAGGGTTCAAAGAGAGTTTTTTTAATCTATGAAAGGTGTTGGGTATGTCTTTTTTGCTTTTGATTGAGTGTTCGAGAATGTTGCACCACCACTTATCTGAATGTACATATTGCAAAGAAATTTGCAAAGAATTTTTTTTTCTAACTACCTTGATTTCTTCAGCCATGGCCAATGATTCTTGTACCCATGCCTTGCGTTCTTCAGTCCATCGAGCCTCCTCTCGGCGCCATCTATCTTCTTCTCGCAGCCATCGCTGTTCCTCACGAAGCCAACGAGCCTCTTCCCTCTCCCAGTCCGCTTCTACCCCAAGGCTGTCTCTCCTCTCAGCTTTTGTTCTCCAAATTCCAAGCTGCTGGGTCTTCTTCTCGTTCTGTTGTTGGCTACCATGCCACCATATCCTTCCCTCCCTTCTCGGCTCTTGGAGGAAAGAAGAGAGAACAGACTGTTGTGCGCCATCCAGAAAATATCCATCCTCCTTTTCGTGAAGAAAACGAGCACAAAAGTTTTTCTTCGCTTTGCTCCCGCCACAAACACTAACTTTATTTACAGAGCAGCTGTCTCTTTTCCCGCTTCTGAGCTCTCTATGGTAGAGATACGAGCTCCACTGCAAAGCCCGAACTGGAGATGCAATAGAAGCAAAAGCTTGTAGCCGAGGCTTCCGAGGAACCTTTGCAACGAGAGTGAGAGGCCTACTTGTTGCAGTTTGCGTCATTGCAGCTTCTTCACTACCATGGCAACACGATCAGCTTCCAAAAGGTCGACAGGGTTCAGATTCCCGGACTCCTCAGGAATCCCACCGGATTCTGGTTTGGGGTTGAGTCTTCCTTCACTCAGCGAGTCCACGAATTCTCGCACTTTTCCTCCAAGAAATCTGATCCGCAACGAGATGAGAGAACAACTTCACAAAAACAAGCGGCTTGTCATATCACGGCTCTGCCCTTTCAATGACATCCATAAGGATGATAAAAGTTCAACATACTAAATTGGAAACGCATAGAATTTGTGAAGCCCATGTGGATCCTTCAGCTATGTCGGAAATGTTTCTACAGTGGACTCTACATGAGCCTAGAATGTAGGAATACCAAACAACAAAAACGACCCTGTAAGAGTTTTTCATAACACTTATCGTATACAAATCTCAAAGAAACTTGTTCCAGAGGAGGGGATCCAACAATCTTAACAGAAATTGCAGAGCATACAAAGTGTCACATACTTGCATGCACAAGAGAAACAAACTTTGTACAGCTTTCCATAACACTTACTGCATGCATACAAATCTCCATACAAAAAACACATCTCTGGAGCCTGCAAATCAGTCAAATCATGCAAATATGCAAATACTGTTCAAATTCTCCTTGTAATGGATCATGATACGTATCCGGATAGTCGCATTTTTTCTTGTGAAATGGTGACAATCTTCAACATGATGATGACTGTGGATGTGATTGCGATCTCAAGTCTGTGTGATCTGCAACTCCAATCCAAGTTTTCCCCTGCAATGCCAACAACAGGTTTAAAGATGCATTCAAGTCATTTGAAAATTGTCAAATTTGGCCAACATAAGGCTGGAACCTGTCAAATTGCTGTTGGGATTGCTCAAGATGAAGCAAAATCGGAGCTTGGAAATCAACATCCTTCGATTTGCTTTTTAGATATCATCAAACCCAAATCTCCAAATTGCACCACAAGAAAATTCTTGCATTCAATAATTGAGGGGTTTTGAATGAAATGAACTTCTGAGGAAGAAGATGCTCCTTGTTGTGAAATCCAAATTGACGTTTATACTTCAACACCAGACCGTTCTTCAAAGTTCCCAATTAGAGCCTCTGTGGCAGAAGGAACTTTGGGGAGGTGGAGGCCGGGGATGGAGAGTGGGAAGGAGAGGGGTGCAATGAAACCAGGGCCTTAAATAAGAGGATTGTTAACTGGTTGGTAAGGCCCACGGCCCAGAATAAGGTGCCCTCCTGAGGGGGTAGCCAAGGGCAGTGCCAAATTCTGGTAATGCTCTTGTCTGAAGGGCCTTACCATGCAGAATGACCATGTCAGCTACTACTCATCATGTGCAGAGAAATAGTGGGCCCTTATGAAAACGGAAATCACTCTGAAAAACTTGTAGTGTATGTGGAGGGCACCTTATATCCATCAATTTCCCTCTTAGAAATTGGTAGGGATATTATGCCTACTCCTCAGGGATGGGAGGGAACTTGTGCCTACTTGTAGGTGTAAGAACCCTCCCACTATTGAGGAGTCAGCATAAGAACCCTCCTCTTCATACACCTTGTCATCTACATAGTTTGATTCATGATAAATTTTGTCTTGTGGTTATGATACGTAAAGCCCATGGCAGGGGGACATTCCCAAACTGTGGGGCCAGACTCGACTATTGCCTTGTCCTAGGCCCTTTATTTTGAGACTGCCCCCATCCTAGGGCTTTACCCTACAAGTAATAGCCCACCCTGGAACATAAGATGAGCTTCAGTGTTGCTAAGGAGATTATGAATTTAAGGTGTCCTCAAACTACATTGGGAAATCTTTAACAAGTCATTACTGGGTTTAAATGTTTTATTCTTCTTTCCTTCTATTCTTTTTATTCATTCAATGGATTCTTTTTACTGAGAGCATCCCCACCGGTGCTCAGTAGGGTAGAATTGCTCATCATCAATCACTACCTTATGATCGAACACTTTTCTAACTCTTTGGCATCTGTGCTTCATTTTGAGTGATTTAAATTGTTATGAAAGCACTACCTCAAGCTTTAGAATTCATCTTTGAAGTGCAAAGGAAAAAGAGTAATGGAAAAATATCAAGAAGAAAAAATAAGCTTTTCAATTTACAAAACACATTAAAAAAATTTTTTTTTCCTCTTTGGGATACAAATTGTTCCTATTTTCAAAGCTTCTAACTTTCTCATTTCTTGTTCATTTTAAACGATCTAAAGTGCTATAAGAGTGCCATATTCAATTCTATAAATCATCTTTGAACTGTAATAGCAACAAAGCAACATACAAAGAATTTTTGAAGTGTTCGGGAACTCACTTTGTAATGTTCTGTGGTTTGATTTTTTCAGTTTGAGTGGAGGGGGGGGGGGGGGGCGGGGCTTACCTTCTTGTCTTTTATCCGTTTTTTGTGCGTCCCGCCCCCCAAGGGCGTGCTTCCATTTTTTTTTGGACCCCGGCAACAGGGGGCCCCCCCCCT
>Ga0116231_10007485_pt1 | contig 19934 bp, 6 predicted proteins | sample S1TSphgellanicum_2_FD_89695 | JGI IMG/M metagenome (GOLD analysis project Ga0116231, IMG submission 89695) | Host-associated microbial communities from peat moss isolated from Minnesota, USA - S1T2_Fd - Sphagnum magellanicum MG | ecosystem: Host-associated > Plants > Peat moss > Unclassified...
ATTGCTTATTTAAGTAATTGATAATGAATACTGAATATTTGTAGTGTATAATTTATAATTTAAATATATGTAAATTTAATCATTATTAATTAAATAATTATCTAATATTGAATTGTTTAAAAATCTAAAAACTAAGAAAGTAAGGCATGAAGAAAGTTTTGGAATTACAACTTAGTTTGTAAGGAAGTTGCAACTTTAAAACTTATCCCATATTGTTTGTTCTTCATTCCTACTTTGAACATTATATAAACAAGGGGGTGTGCCCATTCAATTTCACATTATGAAATTAGTGCACATGGGATGAGCTAATCAAAAGGCTCAACCCAAAAAAAATAAAATAATAATGCACAATTCTAAAGTACTTACTTCCCTAACCTACTTATTTATTTAGCTAGGTAGGTACTTAGTTTGACTTAGCCATCTAGGTTGGCCTATGTACTTACCTACCTAAGTATGTACCTATATGAGTAGGTATTTAACTTAGGAAGGTAAAACCTACCTACTTACTTTTTGACCTAGGTAGGTAGGTAGGTAGCCTAACATTGTAGGCACCTATTTATGTACCTACTTAGGTACCTACCAACCTAATATTAATTTTTTTTATTAAATTAAAATTGTAATTCCATGTGGCATATTTACATTGGACCATGTGTCATAATGTAAGATCATCCAAATATTTGAATTAAACGTCCTAGATTATTTCAAAATAATAATTATTTTATAATGTATATTTTAAATAATCAAATATTAAGACACATGGCAACACATGATTTGCCTTCAATTGTGACCAAAATAGTTGCATTTTAGTTGTATGTGACAATACGTATACAATGGAGTCAAAGGATGAAATGTATTTGTTGACTTTTTCTTTCATACAATACTCTTTGTGATTTGCGACTAGTTTATCACATGCGACTTATCTTAGGCGATTAAAAGGATTTTAGTTGCAAAATGTCTCTTGCGACTAAAATTTAGTCACAAAGATTAGTTGAAAATACATGTTTTTCTTCTAGTGTAAGTACCCAAATGGGTCATGCAAGCCCATTTTAAACATCTAGGTTTCAAAAGCTTTCTAATAATATAAGGAACTTTTCAATCTAATGGGTTTTGACCCCTATAATCACTTTTTGAAGATTCGGGAGTCCATAAGGATTCCAACTCCCAAAGTGGGAGTTCAATTGTGAGTGTGGAGGTTCATTCCCTCACACTCTCGCACATTCCAAGGAACATGGAATGTGACTCCTGGGCTTCACTCTTGGCCCACACCTTCACAAGCCCTTTCCTTGGTCGTGAGCCCAAGGTTAGGGTTGTGACAACTGGATTTCTTCTTGAAAAGTTTGTTTTTTCATGATACTCTAACCTCCTTCCTTTCTCACCATTCTCAACCTTTCATGATGCCCCAAAACACCACCCCCCATCCTTACAAACATCATCATCCTTCCTCTTTCCTCACACCCCTTCATGTCCCATGCATTTAGGAAGAAGGAAAAGAGATTAGCAACAACTTTCTCTTTTCACAACTCTATGGAGATGCCATCATAACCTTCCTGACCTAACCCTAATTGCTACAAACTTCTAAGAAGCTCACCCCTTGTTCGGACCTTTTTATCCAATAGGTTTGGCAAGGTTGGACAAGGATAAGGCATCCAACCTACTCCTATTATCGTAATTAGGCTATCGACCCATCTTACAAGGATAAGGTCATAAGCACTAACTTAACTTTTTAAACCTTTTGGTTAACCTCAAAACATTTTTAGTTGTTCTACATTTCTTAATCAAAATTTGGTTAAGTTAACTTTCGCCCAACAATGAACATGTTTAATCTTCAATTTTTTACATAGTAATGATTTTCATTAGATACATGGTGCAAAAATATTATTGTTTAAAATTATTTTCATCCTTTAAAGGAAAAATCCAAACTTTTTTACAATTTGACAAAACCTTTTATATAAATTGCAATTATATGAAAAATTTAAATAACAATAAAAAATAAAATGTAAACGCTTTCAAATATACATGAACATTATCCCACCAACTAATGAGTTGATACAATTCATTAATTAGTTTAGGGCTTTTAAATGATCCCAATTGTTTACTACCTAATTCTTAGCATATATAAGTTTATCATTTGGTTGTATCCAAGGATTGAATTCTTTAATGGTAGAATATTCTTAGAATGATGTTTTACAACTTGATTTTTTCGTTCGATTTCATTGTTATGATTCAAAAAGATGTTGTATTATGTTAATATGTGAAGGCCCTAAAAGAATTCCCATAAAAATGTTTTTTTTTAAAAATTATTTTAATTTTTTTAAAGTCATTTAAAAAGTTTTTAAGTAGTGAAAACAATGTTTTAAGCACTCATTAGATGATCTTCTAGATAAAAATCAATATTTCATACTTATTCACTTCATTTCAAATTTTGCCAAATGTTCACATAATACATAAAAAATATTGTTGTAGAAGTTGATTTAGAAAATCTTAAATCAACTTAAGTTATCATTTATCACAATGGAAATTAAGCAATGGTTATGTCTTAAGGTGGTTCCTTATATCCTATTTGGACCCCTTGAAATAATAATCAATTGTTGACATTCGACAATTAAAAGCCTAATTACATTTCCAATGGTACCAATTATAAGCAAATGTTATGTTTTATTGGAACTTCATGAAAATGATGTAGAGAATGTAATTTAATCTCTCTTTTGGCACCCATAAATAAGCTCTTAATTCAAATCAGATTTTATGTCAAATTCTCAACCTATTGAACCTCAAAAAATTTAGTGACATTCTATCATTTGTTTTATGTCATATAAACACACTTTGTAAACCTTTTATCATTTTAGGTCTCAACAATCAAGTAATTTAAATAGTCAAATGCAAAGAAATTATGCTCCAATTATTCTATAGAATGTTTTCACCAAAACTTGTTCAGGGATTTGTTTAAGCTTCAATTTCCTTGAGACTTTACAAAAAATTAATTAAATAGGTAAGATTATTGTTACAAACTTTGAAAGCATTCACCAAATTTTAGTCCAAGCAAAATCTTGAAATACATTGATTTAAAAAAAATTTGCACCTCATTATTTACACACCAAAATTACCTATTAAATTCATAACATTGACATCCACTATCATAATTTGAGGATTAAATACAAGAATGATGGTGTTTATTATATTTCAAGCTATTTATTTTTTCAATTGAACTTTTTCTTGCAATATTGAAAAGGTAAGCAAAATGACCAAATCATGTCTTGATCCCAAATAAAAATGTCCAATTGTCTTCTCATGTAAAATATATAATTACTTGATTGAATCCTAGGAATGTCAATTAGATCAAACCACTTTAGAAGGTTCAAATGGTTTCCTTCCTGTGGCATTGACATTTACTAACGAAGATGATTAATTTCATTATTATTTCAATTATTTTGAACCCTATTCAAACCAACTAACTCTAACATATTTTTTTGCAACCCATGACAAAATAATCATAAACTTATGAATTCATTTAATTATACTTCATAATTAAAAATAATAATCATGGGTTCCATTTAATTTTACACATTTTCCCATCACACATTATAATCTTGAATGTTACATCTTTATTATGAAATCCATTCACCAACATCCATTCAAGATCAACCTTTTTACTAATCAAATAAATGCTAAAAACATTTATGTAGTTTTTTGACTTCATGAACTATGTAAAGATGATATAGTTAATTAATTATTTCCCCAAACCTAAAAAGTGAATATTTAAATAGTTTTATGTCTAATGTCAAAGTAATCTATGAATGTTTGAGAAAATTTTAATTTTAAATGTTGTAAGACATTTGATTTTGATAACAAAGATATTCTTATTGAATACTTTCAAACATTTTGACCAATTAAGGACATCTACAAGCATTATAATGTATCCTAGTGTATGTAAGATTTACAAATCAATAACATATTCCATGTTTTTTGTAATCTTATGATCAATGAGTTTTTTTTGTGCAAACTTTTACCAAATTATGGAAAACAATTAGGGCTACAATCCCTACAAATGTTTTGTTTGAATTTTTTTGAAATAAACTACTAGAAAAACATGGTCTTTGGACTAGGTTTACTACATTTCAAGTTCTTGTTTTTGTAATTTGCAAGACAACAACAAAATTACAAAATGAGTTTATCGTACTACTTTTTCTATAGGCTGCATTTTCTTGTGTTTCTACAACACAAAAGTGAAAAAAAAAAATCGTTGCTTGATCTCAAATAAAAATGAATTGCAGTGGCATGTATAAGGTCTATAACTAAATTAAAAGAACCACCTTAAGTAGGTTTGAATGGGTAATTTTCTAATGTACCTCTATCTATACCTTCTTTCCAATGGTGTTCACAAACCCACCGAATAAGATAACCGTCACTACAACTTCGTCTCTCAACATATTTAACCCTCCTCAAACTAAATAAGTCTAATATTTCTTTTCCCTTTAACAAGTTCACAAGCCATTGTTCAGCAGCCTTCTTTCCATCTCCTTGCATTGCTAATAGTGCATCACTTGAAGTAGGCAAATTTTTTATTATGGATTCGTTGTTACTTCCTTTGGAATCAGGTAAATAGTCATTAAGACTTTCTGTGTCACAAGTCAATGCAACAATTTGCCCAACATCTGGTATCATGTTACCAATTCCTGCTGTCACATGGGCACCCACTTTCACAAGAAGGGACAAAACTGTGAGACTAGCCATTATTAAACGGTTAATTTTTTCCCTTGTTTCTGATGTGGACAACTTAATCTCAACACCTTTTTGTCTCTCCACAACATGAATGCCATCAACATGCTCGCATAGCAAATGGAGATGGACAATTTCCATTCCAGATAACACTTTCATGATGAGTTGATGTTTACTTTCTGTCCCAAGAGTGGTGAAATAAAAATTGCATGGCACTTGTCGTTGGTCCAATTGCAAGATCAAGTTCATGATCCCATCCACCTTCATTGTCACCTTTCCATACAAGGTTTGTTCCGCAACTTGAATTTCTTCACATGTGTGAGTGATTCGATTTTCCAACCTTTTCTCCATAGATTGTAGTTCTTGTTTGACACCATCAATGATCTTAGTTTTCATTGATCTCATTTCAGCAAGAAGATCATTGTTGCTAATGTCACGATGTTCCAAGTTGTTTGAAATTTTGGATGAATTTTGATGAAATGAGCCTTGTGGCTTAACATCCAAAGTTTCATTGTCACTTTGGAAAACATCTCTTCCATTCTCCATCGACATGTTAGTGACATGAAAGTTGTCAACCTCCATCTCTGCAGTCTTGAGGTGTCGAAAATGCCTGTCTAACACCTCTAATGTTTGCAATTCACCCAAAAGTGATATGATTTTATCTGTACTAAAGCTTAAGTGATCATGATCATTTATAGGTACATCCACTTCTGGCCATGTATGCAAACATTGTGACAAGTCAAAGTTTTCTATCAACAATTCTTGTTTGAGTTTCTCAACCAACTCTTGTTTAAGGTCTTCAAACAACACTGTTTGGTTTTTTCTATTTTTGCATAACACTAACTTTTCCACAACTTTTGGCCTCAACACTCCTCTCACAAGTGCAACCCCTTGACAACCTTGGGCAACACTACACAAGTGTTCAATTTGGCTCAAGACATGATCATTCACAAGTTGAAGGGTTTTTAACTTGGGTATCGCGGATTTCACAAGCACATCAATGAAAACATGACCACCCATTTCATCACCACTCAACTCGACAAAGATTTCCAAGCCATCTCGCCATATTTTCATGAGATTTCTTTCATTCACATGTTGTCCATATTTCCAATTGACATTATGCAACGCCACCTACAAAAAGATTTTTCATTGCCATGTCAAAATTTTAGTGTGAAAACCCAACAATTATTGAAAATAAACTTATATTTGTGAGCAAGACTATAGTCAACTCTTGGTTAGATTGGTTTTCTTACTTGAATTCGAGGAAAAAACCCTGGGGTAAGGGTCGTGTGGTCTTGATCACCACATTGCAATCTTTGTCCAATGTAAATAATTTTCGCATCAGAAGTAAATTCTTCAGTCCATTTCAAACGTCGTTCACCTTTTGCAACACTTTGATCAAATTGTAATGTAGTGGGAACGAAAAGGAGTTTTACACTTTTGGAGTTTGATTTTGTCGAAGTGATATCCTCATATGCAAAATCCATCTTGACCATCAAACGAACAAGATAATTGAGGATTTCATCCTTCTTTAGGCCCACCAAATTAGCAATATCTTTCAAAGAAGAGCCCAAAAGGATTTCAAGATGTTCCATTTCCCCAAAGCCATTGGGAAATGTTTTTGCCAAATTTGTACTTTCCACATGTCCTCGAAGCTTGATTAGGTGACCCATCACCTTGTGGCAAAACCAATTCAAATCCAAAACAACAAAATCTTCATTCTTGAAGTAAATAATCTCCCCTGCATCATGCAAAAACATTGCTATTGCAATGTGTGGTTTCTCCAATTCTGGTTCAGCCACCTGAGGTGCTAATACTCGCAATTGAGAAGTGGTTTTAGCAAATATTTCTCGTTCAAAGATTTGCATGCTCATAATGGGTTGGTTGGGATGTTCCTTGATCCATTGACATATATCAAGTTGCACTTGTAGACATATTTCATAAACCTTAGGCAAACTTTCAAGGACATTTTTGCAAGTACTGGTCACATCTTTCAACACTTGTTTTGCTTCTCGAGAAGAGTGTGCATTGATTGAATAGGTATTTGAAGATAAGTTGATGAAATCAACAAATCTTCTCTTCAATTTTTGCACGTAATTATGCACAAATTGTTGGTGAATGTACTTCTTGTCATTGTTTGTCAACACAATTGTCACTTGTGGTGCAAAGTTGGATGACCTTTTTGTGTTTGATGAAATAAATTTCAACCAATAAGAAAATTCATCCTCAAGTTCTTGTGGAGTCTTTGGCCTCCCCAACTGATGCCAAAGAAAAGGGTTACAAACCAAAAGAAAGTAACACACATTCCCTTGAGTGCTCAAATCTGGGAGCATCATATCATGGAAAGCGTGGTACTCCTCTTGGCCTGCAAGATCCCATATGGAAACCTTCATGTCAAGGTTATCGACAAGAACTTTGATATTTATCCCTCGTGTTCTTTTGTCCCATTCATTTGGGTCATTGAAACAACATTTGATAGGTTTTCGCAATTCAATGATCTCGACCAATGGAATGAAATGTGATTTCACACCTTTTTCAAGACTCCTTGCCATTGATCTCCTTAATGTAGTTTTGCCTGTACATGTTTGTGAAAAAGAGTAAGATTCAAATTTTAGTGTTTGATGTATTTGAATGCACAATTGCAAGTTTAAATATTTTATAATGATGAAATAAACATGCATATTTTCAAATGGAGTTTTTTTACGACATGATCAAAATGAACCCTAGTTTGTAAAAAGATTTAATTGAACTATCAACAAATATACATCCTACAATATTTTATTTTCATTTTTGAACTTGTTTTGAATGAAGGAAGTTACCAATGCACTTTCATTAGAACATTTAAACTATTTTCCTTTTTCAACCAAACCATTGAAATAAAAGAAACTTCTTGAAATCATTGTTTATAAACACATAGAAAGATGTGTTGGATTAATTATTCACAAATATATATTATATGGTTATACATTTTCTTGTCAAATGAAGCATGGATTGATGTCCAGTGTTATTTTTCAAGCTATTATATAGTTTTTCAATTGCTATCAAGTGGCACTATTAAAGCAAAAGACCAACCATCTTGAGTTTTTTTGTTTGTCCTTACAATTTCCATACTTTTGACTAGATGATGGCTTGAACAAAATGTTTTTTTACAAAATGTGTTTATAAAGAGTTCATGGGATTAAAAAATTCTTGCACATGTATTATAAGACCCATCTTTGACCTCTCAATTAGGGATAGATGAATGAAAGAATTTACTAGATAAAGCCCAATTGAATGTCTTTGAAAAAATTTGACACTGACCATTCTAGTTGGTAATTTTGAAACTCCTCTAATGAAAATACTTCTTTCCAGTTATTAAAAATTTTAAGTTTAAATTTGTTGGGAAGCAAACAAATGCTTTTAATATGAAAAAACATGTGGATAACTTTACCCAATAGGCAAATATGGATAGATCATAGGTTATAACAATAAGGTTTGACAAGATGTATTGCATTTATTAATTGATTCTTTGTCAAGAACTTTTATAGTTAATATGAATTTTTATTTCAGGTTGAACCAAATTTGAACTTCATCCAATTTGACAAAAATAAGCATGTTCTTAATTAATTCATGCATTTTGAAGCTCAATAGACATGTCCATGGTAATTTACATGTCATATAATTAATTTGATGGTGAGATAATATTGTGTGCTTAATGAAATGTCATTTCGATTTATGCCAAAGCACTATACAGTAGTGTACAATTCAACAAACATTGCTGGATTCATAGGAAATTGACATGGAAAAGATGTTTTTTAAAGAAGTAGAGTTGAGGGGCTTGCCTGAGTATGCATTCCCACATAAAAATACTTTTGTAAACTTGGGCGGTACTCGAGGCATGCCCCTCACCACTTTCATATAATCTTGGGCATTTCTTTCCAGTTGTGCTCTCACTTGTGCGGCTTGTCCCTTCCGTTCCAATGGAGTACCCCACAAGTCAATTTCTGTCAACCAAGGGTTAACTCGTAGGAGATCCATCATCTTGCCCAACAAATCAGCTCCTTCAACATGATCACAGCGACGAAATCCAAGTTCACGAAGTGATTGGTTGTTCTCCAATGAACTCAAAATTGTACACACATCGGACGGTTTTAAAGTAGGGTCATCCCCTATTGAAAACTTCGTAAGGCTGTTGTTTGTGCGTAACATTTCAGCAATAGCCTTAATTGCTCCTCCATCTCCTCCAATGTTAGTGTCCACAAAGATAAGCTCTTTGAGTGATTGGTTAAGAGGTGGATTCCCCGAGTGACCAGTAAGGGGATCCAGTATCATCACTGGTTTTAAAGTGGGGACGGAATATATGGCAAGTTCCATAAGGGTGTTGTTTGTGCCCAACATTTCACCAACAGCCTTGATTGCTCCTCCATCTCGTCCAATATCACATGCGTATAGAGAAAGCTTGTTGACTGATTGGTTAGCAGGTGGATTCCCCAGGTGACCAATAAGGGGATCGAGTATCATCTCGAGTCCATTAGAACCCAATAAATTGTCTACATCATCAATGAACAAACCCCTCACGATTGAATTCATACCCAATATTGACACCAAGGAAGCAGCTCCAGAGATTGTTACATCTTCCGATAAGACAAGATTCAAAATTGGGTTAAAGGTATGGAATGTTGGCAAAATTTCACACAAAACTGCCAATTGTCCATCTTCGACGAACGTGAAGAATACATCTTTAAGGACATTATTCTTGGCCAACATTTCACATAAAATTGTCATTCCTCTTTGGTTGCAACCACGTCCATTTAACTGAAGGAACTCAATGCGTTCCTCCAACGCTGGACGTAAAAGCAAAATTTCCTCCACATTCAACTGGTTCATATTTTCAAGTGATTTCAAGCTTTCACATTTACCGATAGCATCACAAAGATGCAGGCGATCTCCTCTATATGCTTCAATGGATCCATCCTCCTCGGAATCCAGCATGCTAAAATCTAGTTCATCCAATTGGGATTCTCTTAGGATGGAGATAACCTCATCACAAGTTGCCAATCCTCGATGAGGTTTGTCAAGATACACTGAAAGTCGGTTTGGTGGTGGAGAATCTGTAGGCATTTTCTTAGCGCGAAGCTGATCGAGGGTTGAAAGATCGCGACTTTCCACTTGTTGAAATTCTTGGTCCGGAATTCCTCTAGACTCCTGCGATGCTTCAAAAGGCATGATCTCTGATAGAGAATGTTCTTGTGGAATTTGTTTTCCTGAGTCATTGCTACGTGATCCCTGGTGCTTCCCTAGATTTGGATCGCCTGGATCATAAACCGCCACGGAAGAAGCCTCCAACTCCATTTTCCAATAATTGCTCGAGCCGGATCACAATCATATCTGCAACATTAGAACATCAATGAGTCTTCTTGCGAGATCCTCCAACGCTTCACATATGCAGATCTTCTTCTAACAATGACTGTCACTTGACGTAATATTGTAAAGAGTTGAAGTTTGAATGATGGTACTAGTTTCGTAACTACATCAAAGTGTACAATTTCTAGAGTAGATGGAGATTAGAATTTACACCCATCTTGTGTTCCAAGCATAAACTTAGTAAAATCAGTGCCATTATGGTTCAGCCTTTCATTTGAGTTACTTGTGTTATTGCACATATGCTACCTTTCCCATCCCGATATATAGTTCACAAGATACTTGAACTTAGCTTTTGATTTGCACACTAAACACTGGACATTATGAGTAGATGGACATGGTGATCAGAAGTGTAAATCACATACGTTGATTTTCTACAAAATCAAAGAAGGGACTTTTAAATGGGCGTCACTCCTCCAATCTGTTTGGCCAGCTCTCCCTCCAAGTTCGCGATTATAATAATGTTCATGGCGAACCTTCATACAAGTTCATGTGAATCTTGTGGTGAAAAAATCTAAGCCAAATGAAAGTGCTTGCACGGAGGATTTTGCATGTCGGTCGTGCCAGACCAGCACTCAACAACTTGGTGATCATAAGGAAAGCCTGCGTGAAAAGGATGGAAACAAATCCATGCGTGAGCACTGGGGCTCCAGCCAGTGTCTCCACGAAGAAAAGCCTGTTCCACGATTCTTTAGGATTTGCCTTGCCTGCATTAACTGATCGCAAGTAGTCAGCATTGGCCAGCCTCATTCACAAATTACACTCTCTCTTCCCACAAAATATTAGCTCAAAAATATTTCGGAAGCTTTTCCTCATATTTCCATTCGAAGTTTACACGCCCTTCTTGGAGGAAATGGGAATATCGCAGCGAGTTAATATGGGTCTGGATGTTACAGAAGATACAGAGAAAACCAATGAAGTCTACTTCTTGCAAGTTACGTTGAGCTATCTGCCAGAGAGAGGTTCCCTGATATTTACCTTGCTTTCCACTTCAGCGTCAGACTCTTTTTGTCGCTATAAAATGTCATAGTCTCCTCAAGAAGCTCCAGGTCCAAGTTTTCAAGAGCAATGAATGAATAGGGACGACGACCTGCGATTACAAGATTTTGAGCTTATTATCACTATCAATTTCAGTGCACATTGCAATATATAGACATCAATCCCCGACATCCTCACATGTGCTAAACCCATGTCTGTTTCAGTAACCAGATACCGACCTCTGCGCATCAACATCCTAGGTTTCACAATTTGTTTCTAAGCTTCATTCTTTGACAGTTCATTGCTGGATAAATTTGCCCATTTTCTCAGTCAACAGACAATTACTTCAAGTATTTCATACCTTCAAAAACTTGTAAATGAGTTGAGCAATAGATGGGAGTGTGTCGATCCTAAAAAACAATTATTCTTTCGACTCAGGGCTACGATTCCTCCTATACAGGGAAATAGGGGACAAAATTCTTCGGTTTTTCTCCTTCAATTAATAGTTCTTCGCGCGGGTATATTCACCAGATCTCACAAACTGTCGATCGATATAGCTATTTGATTTCTATCAGCAGTTGAACCCGCTTCCTTCCACTCCAACACACTTTGCAAAACTATGCTCCTCCCCAGTGTTGCACCTGTCACAACTTCGGTCAGTAGGAAGCAACTTCTTAGGACGTTGCATACATCATTCTCGACCTTGTACTGTGTGGTAGCGTAAGAAATACATTTTGACAGGATTGAAATCCAAACACACTCAGTGTTCATACAATCAGACAAACTCTACATAATTCCACAAAATTATTGGGAGATCCAGAGCATTCAATAGCTTGCGAACAACCCTGGTTTCAAAGGAGAATTATCGGTACATGTTCAACAAAGAGAGTCACCTACTCCAATCACGTAACCCTTCCTCGAGAACCGTTGAATTGGGGCCAAAGAACTCTTTCCCTGGATTTATCTGCGGCCCAAACATTTGCAACAATTTAGTTATAGGTGTCTGAAAAGTTGATGGCTTGTCGGACATGGGTTTCGCAACTTTTATTTGCATCTCGCAGTACTGGCCGACCAAGGCATAAAACCGTTAGAGAAGCTGCGGAATATATTCTGTTGTTCCTTCAGTATTCACTACGATCACAAAGCTTACAGCCAGATGCGGCAGCTAAAAGAAAAGCACGCTACAAAGTATGCAAGTCTACGCAGTTCTCTCTTGTACAGAAAGAGAATCGATGTAATTGTGGAAAACTATGAAGGACCTCTGATAGTTTGAGCTGGACTTATAGGAACCGAGGGCTTGCCTCGGATGATCATTGCGGTAAGCAGACATGAACCTGGAGTACCTCGGGCCTGCATATGTCACCGTCTCATGTCCAAGGCTCACACCATCACTACGCCTTGATATTAGTTCGTTGATTTCTACTACGTGGATCCTTTGCAATCACGGGGTCCTATCAAGCACACCTGTCCATTACCATACCTATTAATGTTAGGATACCAACCAGCTCTACAAACTCGCTAGATGAATGTGAATCCAGGGTCACAAGTTGAAAATTCAGTATTCATCAAAGAATAACTCACCCAGATCATCCAAAGTCCAAATATGTACTCTCGTCATCTGCTAGCGTCCTTGACCATAGAGAGATCAACTAGTGATCTCCACTGCATATTTCTGGAGCGCCCAGCGAGACAACGTGCCAACATGAGACTCCGGTGTGGTCGGGGCAAACACAGAAGGAGAGATTCAGCAACTTGTGCATACCCAGGAACGAGGATGCAGCGCCCTTCTTACTTGGTTTGGACGGTCAATAACACAAGCCCCTTGAGTTCGAAGAGTTCAAACACACAAATAGAATGGACAGTTTGTGACGCGGGGAGATCAAGATTTATAGGAATTTAGACGGGATCGAGGTCGCTAGGAATTAAGAGTAGTTGCATGCAAAATGATTCGAGACAAAGAGACTTTGCAAGATGTGGTTTTCTGAGCTCTGAAAGGCCCAACGACGAGAGAAGAGTTACAGAATCCGAGTGTTCTACGACTGAGAGCTGTACTGAGTGATTAGAGCCTGGAAAGAAATCCAGGCGTCCCTAGTGTGGGTCTCTCTGCGCTGCTGTGCGAAGTTCTGCAACGGGTCACTGTGATCCAAACTGTCGCAGTGGGGAGGAGATCAAGTGAGCTGTGTGAGAGGACTGGCTTGGGCCCTTTTTATGCTCAATTTCTGACAACTTGAGAGCAGGGTCACGACGTCACTTCTCCAGAGCAGCATCTGAATCCTCTGACCTGAAATTAGTCCGAGACTTTTGGTACGAGAAGGAATCCTTGTGCGGGAACTCTGGAGTACCATGACAGTAGTCCACTTGACTGGCACTGATCCATAAGCTTCTGATCTTCCTCTGTAGGACCAACGGCCCCATATGATGATCACAACTCTGAGTCACAAGATGCTGGAGGATGATTCATCTAATATTGGGCCATTGTTGGAGTAATTGCTGAGCCAGATCTGGTCCTTAGAATTATATCAGATCTCCGCAGATGTTGGCAATCCAGCAAATTTGAGAAGATTTGTGTGAATTGAAATTGAGAGAGAGAATTTGGCATAAGATTTCCCCGCAAGATCAAGAAATTCTGAATCAGATTTTGAGGCTTTTACACTGTCGTAGTCATGTTTACTGTTTTGTGTGATAATTGTCAAGTTACTATGGAGCCAACCATTTTGAGGCGATTTTGCTCACAGTTTTCGTAGGTGAAGTTACAGTCAAATAAGTTACATCCAGATGTGGGCGCACAAAATGTTCTGTAACCAACTTAGCTCTTCAATTAATTAAGCTGAGAAAAGCAGGGTAGTGCAGGTCAAGGAGTCTTATGTTCTTGTGCGGAAGTGAAGAGATAATGACATTTCACACCTTCCTGTTGCTATCCTCGTCGGTTTGAAAACTCAAGTAGCAAAAAAATTGGTCGTTCCAAAGCTGTGCCTACAGTTTCCAACCAAAATTTCTGTTAACATTTTGTCGGGTGCTAAAGCTTAAAGAGGTGAAACATTCCTGGGTTTAAAAACAGTGTTGAATGCTGTTGCTGTCCATTTGCTGTGGGAAGTCATTTTCAGGTTCCCATGAATTTACTATTTGCCTATTTGTAATAATATGCTTTTATTTAAACAGTATTAGTTAAAAGCAGTGTACTTTTATTTTTAAATTGTCAGGAAGGTGGAGGGGGGAATCCTCCACAAGAGACTTAGCCAAGTTAGCAGGACAAAGAGCAAAATAGACTATATTTTGCAACTCTGCTATAATATTCTGGGGACATCCTAAAAGATATTGTCTAAAGGTGAAAAATTCAACTTTTTTTCTCCTCAAAACATGGTGACTTTGTGCCATTCTTTATAAAAGAATCCTCTGTAAGAGTGGTAGTCACCTTTTTTTTTGGTCACCAGATGGGGAAATTTTGCCCAAAAAATGGGCCATGCATTCTTTAGTGGATACTCATCAAGGGCTTTCCACTGATATCAAGAGTACCAAAAGGTTTTGTAGGGTATATGGTGATATGATAGTGTATTTGGCATGTTTTGTAGTATAACTAATGTTTGCACCATTGATTCCCCACAGCACCCTCGTAATGTTTACCCATGAACCTATAAAACTGAAGCTTGCAGACCACCACCCATAATCTCACCTTAAGAACAAACCTAGACAAAAGTACAAGATTAATACTCTCAATACCAGAGATTTTTTTGGTGCAAAATTTGGCACTTATTTGAATTTAAAATAAAAAAGACTGATTTTGTGGCTTTTTTTGCCAGACTTTAAAGGTATATTTATGGAATCACAACCCTTGCTTCAGTCCATAGTCAGAATAGAAAAGGATGTCTAAATAGTTAATTATCAATGATTGCCAGTTTGTTCACGATCCTGTTGTTGATGATAGCCAATTTTGGCTTGCCCTTTTGTGGACTTGGGGTTGCATCAAAAAATTGACTAACATTGCCTAAAACTGATTGGTTTTCAAAAGGCCAACAAGATAAACTTGAACATAGAAAAGTGCAAATATTATTCTGTTGGCCTCTCTGGTTGACAATGACCACACCCAGCTCATGTGGGTATGGGTCAGTTCCATGGGCCTACCCACCCATTAATTTTAGAACACCTGCTAAGGAATCAGTAAAAGTGTAGGATGAAGCATTCAAATGTCGTACCCACATCTCAATTCCGTTACGAGCCCTTCTCATCGATAGTGCCATCAAAATAACAAATAGTGGGCAGGGCATCCAATCTAGTGGGTAAGGAGAGGGCCAACAGCCCACTGGAAGACCCACTATGTAGGAAGACTCAGCAAATAGTAGTTGGGTAGTTGGATCCAACTATGCACATGAAAACCTCCGCCAGCAACTCCGTTTTCGAAAATAGGCGGGCCACATGGAAAAGGAGCATAAGGGCCACTTTAGACAAGGGTAGACGGATCAAAAGCCTAAGGACCAATTTGAAGCAAATTAAACCTTGAATTGGACCCTTTCTCACATTTTTTAAAAAAAATCTTAAGGTACAGCAAGTGTGTCTAAAGGCTTGGGATCCAATTCAAGGGTCTAATATAAAAATGTGTGATTGACATGTAAGAGGATTAGGTTAACTTTCTATCTTCTTGCCTTTTTCATGTTTTTTTTTAAGTTTTGTTTTTCTTCAGATTCACCTGTATTTGGTGCACTTGAACAACTAAAAATGCATTGCCACTGACAATCACTTTGTGAGGATTCACAAAACCAGCAATATCAATTCTAGAATTGGTCAAAATTTGAGGAGCTGGTTTGCTCTTAACAATCTCCTCAATTCACAGCATGTTTTTCATATTATGTCTTCCATTCTCACAGAATTTGAGCAACAAAGGTAAGAGAAACACAGTGAAAAAGAGCCCCCCAAAAAAAAAAAAAGCAAAGAAATGAGCAACCTTGAACCCTAGCTTACACTTTGGTTCTCCAAAAACTTAGCTCCTTTAAACTCTGGCTTTTAGTCCAGACGAATTGGTTCTCCCTCCAAAATGATGCCATTAAACTAAATCACAATTTGATTAGTTTTCATCCTGAACCCTCATCTAAAGGCCTTGGGACCAATGTAGAACTCTTGACTAATACAAATGCTTGATGTCATTGGACCCTGCTCCTTGGAACCCTGGCTAATGTGGCCCTGAGTACTTCGAGAGGCCCCATCAAAAAGCCAGAACAGATGACCACATAATTGTCAATCTAAATACTTCATATGCACTTTCCATAAATTAAGAACCTCCACACTCAACTTGACAAAAAATTAAAGCAGAATAAGAGTTCCAGAATCATCTGAAAGACTCTTCTGTGGAGGTGCTCTACTATTGTGAATTTTTACGAGAACCTGAGCAAAACAAATACAAATCAAAATGGAATATTATTCGTGAAAATGTTTTGCCACATTTGTACTCTGATTTTAGTTTTGGCAACAATTTTTGTAACTAGTTTTTAAAATATTTAGATATGGGAATTGTGAAATGGTGTCATCCAGGCGACCTTGTTTCTATGCCTCCATTTGGAAGATATTACAGAAAGAAATTAGTCACTTTAGATTGTGGACTATTGATGCTTTTCCCATTACACTGCCTAGTATTGGTGGGGAATGGTGTCTCCTCCGCCAGCCACCCCCACCTTTTGGGATGATTTGTTTTGGTTCCTGTAATCGGTAAAATATCTTTTGTGTTGTCCAATACCAAACAGTTGAAACTTTCGCATCTTTTGGGACGATTTGTTTTGGTTCCTGTAATCGGTAAAATATCATTTGTGTTGTCCAATACCAAACAGAGTTGAAACTTTCGCATCTTTTGGGATGATTTGTTTTGGTTCCTGTAATCGGTAAAATATGTTTTGTGTTGTCCAATACCAAACAGAGTTGAAACTTTTGCATCTTTTGGGATGATTTGTTTTGGTTCCTGTAATCCATAAAATATCTTTTGTGTTGTCCAATACCAAACAGAGTTGAAACTTTCACATCTTTTGGGATGATTTGTTTTGGTTCCTGTAATCCGTAAAATATCTTTTGTGTTGTCCAATACCAAACAGAGTTGAAGCTTTCACATCTTTTGGGATGATTTGTTTTGGTTCCTGTAATTGATAAAATATCTTTTGTGTTGTCCGATACCAAACAGAGTTGAAGCTTTCGCATCTTTTGGTATGGTGTGTTTTGGTTCCTGTAATCGGTAAAATATCTTTTGTGTTGTCCAATATCAAACAGAGTTGAAACTTTTGCATCTTCTGTACTCAGACATCGCAGCCAGCAACATTCAGCCAATTAGGAGACGTCTGTTTGGGATCCTTTTGTCATGATTTGTGGGAACAAGGCACACTTTACGCCAGGAGTCAGGGCTGAAAAACTTGGAGCCAACTTCAAGCATTTTTTGGCTTTTTGTCTGACCCCAAGGGTTGCAAATTGGGTTCCCAAATTTTATGGTAGTTGTTTTTTCACCCTTGGGGCCAATACAAGGCCATAAAGTTCAGCATTTACTAGTTACTTGGGGCAGATTGAAAATATTCTTTTGTGTTTAAGCCTTGACTCCTAGTGTAAAGCCCTTGGGGCTGATTTCAACGTTTGCACCAATAGGAATGCTTGATTTGAGTTGCACATTGGCCTTGACTCCTAGTGTAAAGTGGGCCTAGTATGTCTAGACATTACATTTGAAGGACCAGACTCTGACTTTGAGGAGAAAAAATTCTAGGGTGCCCTAAAAGTTGAAAGCAGCATCCCCCTCTCCCTAGAATTGCTGGACGGTTTGTATATTGTCACAATTTTGTATCTCAGTCTGAATTTTGCCTTGTTTTTTTTCACCTTGTCATGTTTTGCACCCATAACCTCCCGTGTGAGGGCCACATAACATGTCAGGTAGCATGTGCCAAGGGCCTTGAAGCATGTTATATACCCCACCTAGCACCCCTAACATGCCCAAAACATGTATGACATGGACCCAAATCATGTCTAGAAATGTCAAGGTGAAAAAAATGGGGCAAAGGGCAGACTCCCGGAAAAAGAATTGCAGCAGTACTCTTGTACTGACTGCATTAACAACTATGGACATATGTAATTTTAGGGGTAATACCCCATGAGCAGTAACGTTTTCTGTTGCAAACTTTGACACTTTTTGAATTAAAAATGAAAAAAGACCCATTGTGTGGTTTGTAAATTGTCACTATGGTAGATCGGTCTGTGACTGAACACTTAAGCATTCAGAGCAGCGCGATGCAAGCGGAGGGCTCCGTTGTTTCTGATGTTTAAACAAAACTTGAACACCTCCTCTCGATGCATTTGACACATTAACAATGGTCGAAAATGGATTAGAAATGAGAAAGTTATGGGCCCCTAAAGTATAGAGGGTTAAAAACTCAAAAAAAAAAACCACCAAACATAATTAAGGCTGGTTCCCAAACACTCAAAAATTTACTTGTATGTTGCTCTATTGTTATTAGAGTTCAAAGATGATTTGTAAAACTTCAAGTGACGTTCTTATACCACTTTAAATCTTTTAAAATGAATAAAAAATAAAAAAATCATGAGATTTGAAAATAGGAGGGGTCCAAAGAGAAGGGAAGAAAAATGCATTTTGCAAGTTGGAAAGCTTTTCTTTTTCTTGTTAATTTTTCATTACTCCTTTCCTTTTGCACTTCAAAGATGATTTGTAGAGCTTGAGGTAGTGTTTTCATAGCATTTTAAATCACTCAAAATGAAGCACATATGATGAAGATATAAATAAGTGTTTGATCATAGGCAGGCAAACGGTTATGAGCCAGTCTATCCTATTTAGGTACCTCAATTTTTAGACATTATTATGAAGCATAGGGAGTGGGGACCCAGGACTTGAAAAGTCCAACAATGTAAACTCTAATGTAAGGTAGGAGAGTGAAAATGGTACTTATGCTGTAGGCCTTTAGGGTGGACAGCGTTTGGTCATAGGCAAGCAATTGGTGATGAGCCAATCTATCCTATTTAGTAGCCTCAATTTTTAAATATTATTATGAAGCATAGGGAGTGGGGACCCAGGACGTGAAAAGTCCAACAATGTAAACTCAAATGTAATGTAGGAAAGTGAAAATGGTACTTATGCTGTATTCCTGTATGTTTGACAGCCACCACACCCAAGCCTGCAACTCATGTGAAAAAAGTATTATGGTTGGCCCCATCCAAAAGCTAGAACCATGCAAGACCGTATAAATATCAAACTGAATATTTTTTGTGTACTTCCCATAAGATAGGGGCATCCCCACCCAACTTGACCAAAAAAACAAGAAAGAAGGTCGGTTCCACAGAATCATCTGAAAAACTATTTCTTTGGTGCCTAAACTGAGGACGTCTTACACTAGGTATGTAATTTCCCACCCTTCCTGAGTGAGATCTTACACATAAATTCCCTCAGGCAAGAGCATAATGTGATCTGAACCGTCAGATCACCTCATTTGTTTCAAGGGGAAGGCAAATAAGATGCCTTCCACCCTGGACCTCAGGCTTTGCCTTCTGTTCACAGGATGAAAGGCATTGACACTTGCCTTCTTGTGTACATTGTGACTTCAAGAGAACCTGCAGCTAGGGGATTTTAGGAGCACAAGAATCAAGGGTGCAAGAGAAAGGTGGTAAATTGTGGTCAGATCGATTAATCAGGACTCAGAAAGGTTACAATTCATAATGTAATGCCCAAAGCTTTTCATGATACTAAGTGTAGTTGCTGGCTGGTTCACCCAAGGGACCCCTATTCCTTTCATGCTCTTAAGGTTCTATATTTCTATGTCTGTAAAATACATGCATCCCATAACTTCATTTTGGTGACAATTCAAAAGTCTGATATA
>Ga0116231_10007487_pt1 | contig 19928 bp, 13 predicted proteins | sample S1TSphgellanicum_2_FD_89695 | JGI IMG/M metagenome (GOLD analysis project Ga0116231, IMG submission 89695) | Host-associated microbial communities from peat moss isolated from Minnesota, USA - S1T2_Fd - Sphagnum magellanicum MG | ecosystem: Host-associated > Plants > Peat moss > Unclassified...
CTCATGCAGGGCAAGCTCGCCGACATGTACGTGGGGCTCAATTCGGCGCGGGCCTACGTGTATGCTGTGGCACGGGCTTGCGATGCCGGAAGATCCACGCGCATCGATGCGGCGGGCGCCATCTTGCTCGCCTCGGAAAGCGCGGTACGTACCTGTCTCGAGGCGATTCAGGCGCTCGGCGGCGCAGGCTACACGAAGGAATGGCCGGTGGAGCGATATCTGCGGGATGCCAAGCTGTATGACATCGGGGCCGGCACGAACGAGATCCGCCGCTTCCTGATCGGCCGGGAGCTCATGGAGTCATGACCGCCGCCGAGGATCCGGCGTCCGCGAACGCGCGCGTCAACGCGGCGCTGGCCGCAGAATTGCGCCGCCGCGTCGCGATCGCGTCGCTGGGGGGACCTCCGGCGGTGCGCGAGCGTCACCGTGCCCGCGGCAAACTTCTGCCGCGCGAACGCGTCGAGCGGCTCATCGATCCCGGGTCGCCGCTGCTCGAGATCGGGCAGCTCGCGGCCTTCGGTCTCTACGAGGACCAGGCCCCCGGCGCCGGGATCATCGCGGCGATCGGCCGCGTGGCGGGCCGCGAGGTCATGATCGTCGCGAACGATTCGACGGTCAAAGGCGGGGTCTATTTTCCGCTCACCGTGAAGAAGCATCTGCGCGCCCAGCGCATCGCCGAGGAGAATGCGCTGCCCTGTGTGTATCTGGTCGACTCCGGCGGCGCGAACCTGCCGTTCCAGTCGGAGGTGTTCCCGGATCAGGATCATTTCGGTCGCATTTTCTACAACCAGGCACAGATGTCGGCACGCGGAATCGCACAAATCGCCTGTGTCATGGGCAGCTGCACGGCCGGCGGCGCCTATGTTCCGGCGATGTCCGATGAAACCGTGATCGTGCGCGGCCAGGGTACGATCTTCCTCGCGGGCCCGCCGCTCGTGAAAGCGGCGACCGGAGAGGTCATTTCCGCCGAGGAACTCGGCGGCGCCGACACCCACGCGCGCCGCTCGGGTCTGGTCGATCATGTTGCGGACGACGACCTGCAGGCCCTCGCCATCGTGCGCGACATCGTGGCGCGGCTCAACCGGCCGAAGCGGGTCGACATCGAATTGCAACCGGTCCGGCCGCCACGCGTGGATCCGCAGCAGCTCTACGCCGTCGTGCCGACGGATGTGCGCGAACCCTACGACGTGCGCCGCGTCATCGAGCACCTGGTCGATGCGTCCCTGCTGCATGAATTCAAGGCAGCCTACGGCACGACGCTGGTCTGCGGCTTCGCGCATCTCTGGGGCGTTCCGGTGGCGATCCTCGCCAACAACGGCGTGCTGTTCGGGGAGAGCGCGCTGAAAGGCACGCACTTCATCGAGCTCGCCTGTCAGCGCCGCATTCCGCTGCTGTTCCTGCAGAACATCTCCGGCTTCATGGTGGGCGGCAAATACGAGGCCGGCGGCATCGCCAAGGATGGTGCAAAACTCGTGACGGCGGTCGCGACCGCGACCGTGCCCAAGATCACGGTGTTGATCGGCGGCAGTTTCGGCGCCGGCAACTACGGCATGGCGGGTCGCGCCTATTCGCCGCGGTTTCTGTTCTCCTGGCCGAACAGCCGCATCGGTGTGATGGGCGGCGATCAGGCGGCCGCCGTGCTGGCGACGATCAAGCGCGATGCCATGGAGGCACGCGGCGCGGCCTGGAGCACGGCGGAGGAATCCGCGTTCAAGGATCCGCTGCGCATGCGCTACGAGGCCGAAGCGGACCCGTACTACGCAACGGCGCGCCTGTGGGACGACGGCATCATCGATCCCGGCCAGACCCGGGACGTGCTCGGGCTCGCCCTGTCCGCCACCTTGAATGCACCGATACCGCCGCAGCCGCGCTTCGGCGTGTTCCGGATGTAGGCGGTGCTCGAGTCGGTCCTGATCGCGAACCGCGGCGAAATCGCCCGCCGTATCCTGCGCACCGCTCGGCGCCTCGGGCTGCGCACGATCGCGGTGTATTCGGATGCCGATGCGCACGCAGCGTTCGTCCGGGAGGCGGACGAAGCGGTGCGTATCGGCCCGGCGGCGCCGCGCGACAGTTATCTGTGCGCGGCGAACCTATTGGCCGCGGCGCGACAAACGGCGGCCGCGGCGGTGCATCCGGGCTACGGCTTTCTGTCGGAAAATGCGGAGTTCGCCGAGGCCGTGATCGCCGCCGGACTCGCTTGGGTCGGCGCACCGCCCGCCGCGATCCGCGCGATGGGCATGAAGGACGCGGCGAAGGCGCACATGCTGCGCGCGGGAGTGCCGGTGACGCCGGGCTATTTTGGCGCGGTACAAACGCTCGAGCGTCTGCGCGCAGAGGCCGACGCACTCGGCTATCCGGTGCTGATCAAGGCCGTCGCCGGCGGCGGCGGCAAGGGCATGCGCCGGGTCGATGCCGCGGGCGATTTCGAGGCGGCGCTCGCCTCGTGTCGACGCGAAGCAGCGGCCGCCTTCGGCGAGAGCCGGGTCTTGATCGAGAAATACATCCTGGCGCCGCGGCATATCGAGGTGCAGGTCTTCGGTGACCGACAGGGCCGGATCGTGCATTTGTTCGAGCGTGATTGCTCTTTGCAGCGACGGCATCAAAAGGTCCTCGAGGAAGCGCCTGCGCCCGGCATGGACGCCGCCACGCGCGAGCATGTCTGCGGCGTCGCGGTCACGGCCGCACGCAGCGTCGGCTATGTGGGTGCCGGAACCGTCGAATTCATCGCCGACGCATCCGACGGTCTGCGGGCCGACCGCATCTGGTTCATGGAGATGAACACGCGGCTGCAGGTCGAGCATGCCGTCACCGAGGCGATCACGGGTCAGGATCTGGTCGAATGGCAGCTCCGCGTCGCGAGCGGTGAGCCCCTTCCCTGCGCGCAGACCGAGTTGTCGATGCGCGGCTGGGCACTCGAGGCGCGACTCTATGCGGAGAATCCGAGCGTCGGCTTTTTGCCGTCGACGGGACGCGTCGCGCATCTCGTGCTGCCGACCGACGTGCGCGTCGAGCGCGGCGTCGAACAGGGCGACGAGGTGACCGACTGGTACGATCCGATGCTCGCGAAACTCGTCGTGCACGCGCCGAACCGGCGTGCCGCCGCGCAACGACTGTCGGCCGCCGCCGCCGGCATCGAGATCTGGCCCGTGCGCAGCAATGCCGCGTTCCTGGCGCGGCTGGCCGCCGATCCCGCCTTCGTGGCCGCCGATGTCGATACCGGCTTCATCGAGCGCCATGCGGCGCGCCTGATCCCCGGCGAGGAACCGCCGCCGGCGGTGCTGCGCTCGGCCGCGGCGGCCCTGGTGCCGGCCGGTGCCGATGATCCATGGACGGCATTGGTGGGCTGGCGCGCCAACCTTCCCGCGTACGGCCTGATCGACGTTGCCGTCGCCGGCCGCGCTTACCGCGTCGCGCTCGGCGCCGACGGCACCGACGCCGACGCCGATGGCGATGCGGGTGCGGGGGCAAAGATCGCGTGCATCGACGGTACGCGCGTGCTGTTCTGGCGCGGCGAGGCGTGGCCGTTTGGAGCGGTCACCCCTGCTCGCGCGACGGCGGCGCCGACGACTCTCGATGGCACGCTGCGCTCGCCGATGCCGGGGCGCGTCGTCAGCGTGCAAGTCGAGAACGGCGCGAGGGTGCACAAGGGTCAGACACTGCTGGCCATCGAAGCGATGAAAATGGAGCATGCGCTGGTCGCACCGTTCGATGGGACGGTGGCGGATCTCGTCGTCGCCCTCGGAGATCAGGTGGCCGAGACCGTGGCGCTGGTGCGCATCGTCGGAGAACCCTGATGGCGGGACGCTTTTACGAAGAGTGGACGGTGGGTGAGCGCATCGAGCACAGGCTTCGGCGTACCGTGACCGAGACTGACAATCTCTTGATCACGACCCTGACTCACAATACTCAGCCGCTGCACCTCGATACGGAAGCGGCGGCAGCCAGTGAGTTCGGGCGGATCCTCGTCAACGGCATTTTCACGTTCGGTCTCATGGTCGGGGTGTCCGTCGCGGACACGACCGAGGGCGTGCTGATCGCGAATCTCGGCTACGACCAGGTGGTGATGCCGGCGCCCGTGTTCATCGGCGACACCTTGCACGCCGAGACGAGCGTCGTCGAACTGCGCGAGAGCCGGTCGCGTCCTCAGGCAGGCCTGGTCACGTTCGAGCACCGCCTATTGAATCAGCGCGATGAACTCGTGTGCCGGTGTCGGCGCACCGCGCTGATTCAGCGCAGGCCGCCGTGACGCTGCGCTCGGTGTTGTTCGTGCCGGGCGACCGCCCCGATCGGATGCAGAAGGCGCTGACCTCGGGTGCGGATGCCCTGATCCTCGATCTGGAGGATGCCGTGGCGGTCGCCGAGAAAGCGCGCGCACGGCTGCATGTGGCGGACTTTCTACGGCAGGAACCACGGCGCATACCGGTCTGGGTCAGGATCAACGCCTTGTCGTCGGGCTTGAGCGCGCTCGATCTTGCCGTCTTGTCGACGGCGCGCCCCGATGCGCTCGTGTTGCCTAAGGCCGAGGGCGCGGAATCGATGCGCGAGTTGGACCGGCTGCTCGGTGCGGCGGGCCTCGCCGGTCTCGGCGTGCTGCCGATCGCGACCGAGACGGCGCTCGCCGTGTTCCGCCTCGGCGACTATGCCGCGATCCGTGAACGCCTCGTGGGTCTGACCTGGGGCGCCGAGGATCTGCCGGCGGCGATCGGTGCCTCCCAGTCACGGCTTCCCGGCGGCGGGTTCACGCCACCCTTCGAGATGGTTCGATCCCTGACCTTGTTTGCGGCGCATGCGGCCGGTGTCGCGGCGCTCGAAACGGTGTTTCCGACATTTCGCGACATCGCCGGACTCACCGACGCGGCGGCGCGCGCGGCCCGCGACGGCTTTACCGGGATGCTGGCGATTCACCCGGCTCAGGTGCCGGTGATCAATGCGGCATTCACGCCATCGGCGGCCGTCGTGGAGCGCGCGCGGCGCATCGTGGCCGCGTTTGCCGCGCAACCGGGTGCCGGCGTCGTCGGTCTCGACGGCGCCATGCTCGATGCGCCGCATTTGCGCGAGGCGCAGCGCCTGCTCGCGCGCGTGGACGGTGCAACGGGTCCCGCGGACTAGACGAACAGCAGCGCCGGCATCTCGATGAGCCGCTTCAGTGCCTGCACGAAGCGCGCGGCATCGGCGCCGTCGACGATGCGATGATCGAAGGATGCGGACAGGTTCATCATGGTGCGGATCGTGATCGCGCCATTGCGCACGACGGGCCGCTCGACGAGCTTGTTGGGCCCCAAGATCGCGACTTCGGGGTGATTGATGATCGGTGTGGCGGCGATGCCGCCGAGCGCGCCGAGACTCGTCAGCGTGATCGTCGATCCGCCAAGCTCGTCGCGGCGCGCGGTGCCGTCGCGCGCGGCCGTCGTGATGCGCTTGAGCTCGTGCGCGCAGCCCCAGAGATCGAGCGCCTCGGCATGGCGGACGACCGGCACGAGCAGTCCGCCGTCGGTCTGCGTCGCGATGCCGACGTGAACCGCCTCGTACGTCGACAGGACCTCGGCTTCGTCGTCATAGCGCGCATTGACGCGGGGAAACTCCGGCACCAGGCGCGCGAGCGCGCGCATGAAGAACGGCAACGGCGTGAGTTTGGGCTGGTCGGCGCCGCGCGTGGCGTTCAATTCCCGGCGCAGCGCCTCGAGATCCGTCAAATCGAATTCCTCGACGTAGGTGAAGTGCGGAATCCGGCGCTTCGACTCGGTCATGCTCCGGGCGATGGCGCGGCGCAGACCGATGATCTTGATGTCGTGCACGGCCTCGCGGCGTGCCGGCGGTGCGCCGGGTGTGGGTGAGCGGCGCGCCAGGGTCGCGACGAAGGCATCGAGATCGGCGTCGGTGACGCGGCCATCCGGGCCCGTGCCGTGAATTGCCTCGAGCGCGATCCCGAGTTCCCGCGCGCGACGGCGGGTCGCCGGCGAGGCCAGGCTTGCCGCGGCAAGCGACGTGGCCGCAGCGGCCGGCGACGCCGCGACTGCTGCCGGCGCCGCTGCCGGTGTCGCTACCGGGTCCGTTGCCGGTGTCGCGGGCGCGGGGGTGGTCGCGGTCGGTGTCGCCGGCGCGCGGGCGGTGGGCGCGGCGGCCGGGGACTCGTCGAGCTCGATCTCGGCGAGGACGGCACCGACGGCCATGCGATCTCCCGGGCTGCCGTGAATCGCGACGACGATGCCGGCGACCGGCGAGGTCATCTCGACCGAGGCTTTGTCGGTCAGCACGTCGACCAGCGGCTGGTCTTCCTCGATGCGGGTGCCCGGCGCCACATGCCATGCGCCGATCTCGGCCTCCGTGGTGCCCTCGCCGACGTCGGGTAGGCGGAATTCGAATGGGGTCACGATCGGTTCTCGAGCATGGTCAGTTCTGCAGCACGCGCTCGAGCGCCGTCACGACGCGCGCCGGGCCCGGGAAATAATCCCACTCGAAGGCGTGCGGATACGGAGTATCCCAGCCCGCCACGCGCTCGATCGGGCTGCGCAGGTGATAGAAACAGCGTTCCTGGACCAAGGCACACAGCTCCGCGCCGAAACCGCCGAAGCGGGACGCCTCGTGCAGGATGACGCAGCGACCGGTGCGTTGCACCGATTCCACGATGGCGTCGATGTCGAGCGGCACGATGCTGCGCAAGTCGAGCAAATCGGCGTCGACGCCGCTGTCCTCGATGCCGGCGAGCGCCACGTGCACCATCGTTCCATAGGCGAGCACCGTCACCGCAGAACCCCGGCGCACGGTGGCCGCCGTGCCGAGCGGAATGCGGTAGTCGCCCTCGGGTACCTCGCTCTGCGGGTGTCCCACCCAGGATTTCGCCGGCTGATCGCGCCGCCCGTCGAACGGGCCGTTATAGACCCGCTTCGGTTCGAGGAATATCACGGGATCGTCCTCCGCGATCGCCGCCAGCAGCAGGCCCTTCGCGTCGTAGGGATTCGACGGAATGACCGTCTTCAAGCCCGTGACGTGCGCGAACAGCGCTTCCGGGCTCTGGCTGTGAGTCTGGCCGCCGAAGATGCCGCCGCCGTAGGGCGCGCGCACGGTGATCGGCGCCCAAAATTGACCGTTCGACCGGTATCGCAGCCGCGCCGCTTCGGAGACGAGTTGGTCGAATGCCGGCAGAATGTAGTCCGCGAACTGGATTTCGACGATGGGCCGCAAGCCGTAGGCACCCATGCCGATCGCCGTGGCGATGATGCCGCTTTCCGAGATTGGCGTGTCGAAGCAGCGCTCGAGTCCGTACTTCGCCTGCAATCCGTCGGTCACGCGAAACACGCCGCCGAAGTAGCCGACGTCCTCGCCGAAGATCAGTGCGTCCGGATCGGCGCCGAGCGCCACATCCAGCGCAGAGTTGAGCGCCTGGATCATGTTCATGACCGTCATGCGCGTGGGTCCTCGAACTCGCGCAGCTGTTCGATGAGCCGCCAGTCAGCCTGCTTGAACACGCCCTCGAACATGGCGCGCGGGTGGGGCTTGGACTGTCCCAACGTACCGATGCTCTCGCCCTCTTTGACCGCCGCGCGCACGAGCGAATCCAGCTCCTCCACCAAGCTCGTGTGCTGCGCCTCGCTCCAGGCACCGCTGTGAATCAGATGGCGCTTGAGCCGTTCAATCGGATCGCCGAGCGGCCAGGCGGCCGGCTCTTCCTGCGGCCGGTAACGCGAGGGATCGTCGCTCGTGGAATGTCCGGCGGCACGGTAGGTGAACAGCTCCAGCAAAGTGGGTCCGTGATTCGAGCGTGCCCGCTCGGCCGCCCAGCGCGTGGCCGAAGACACGGCCAGGAAGTCGTTGCCGTCGACCCGCAGGCCCGGGATGCCGAATCCGATCGCTTTCGCGGCGAAGCTCGCGGCATCGCCGGCTGCGATGCCCTGGTAGGTGGAGATCGCATATTGATTGTTGGTCACGCACAGGATCACGGGCGCGCGGTACACCGAGGCAAAGGTCAGTGCCTCGTGGAAGTCGCCCTCGGCCGTCGTGCCCTCGCCGATGTAGCCGATCGCGATGCGGCTATCGCGCTTGTAGGCCGAAGCCATGGCCCAGCCGACCGCGTGTCCGAAGCGGCTGCCGAGATTGCCGGAGATCGAATAAAAACCGTGCGAGCGCGCCGAGTAGAGCACGGGAAGCTGGCGTCCCTGCAGCGGATCCGCCGCATTCGAGAACACCTGGTTCACGAGATCCGTCAGCGGATAGTCGCGCGCCATCAGCCAGCTCACGAGCCGGTAAGTCGGGAAGCACATGTCGTCGCGGTCGAGCATCAGCGACTGCGCGGCACCGATGGCCTCTTCGCCCGCCGACTTGATGTAAAAACTGCACTTGCCCTGACGGTGGGCGCGAAACATGCGATCGTCGAACAGGCGCGTGAGCAACATCGCACGCAAGCCTTTCTGCATCTCGGTCGCAGAGAGCCCTGGATTCCAAGGACCGACCGCGGCATCGTCCTCGCCGAGCACGCGGATCAAGCCGTATGCCAAGTCGCGGATCGCCGCCGCCGGCGTGCCGGGATCCGGTCGTGAGGTGCCGCCGGCCGCCGCCGTGCCCGCGGGCGGAATCTCGAGATGGTCGAACGAGGGTGCATCCCCCGGTCGCGTGTGCGGCGTCGGGACATGCAATTCGAGCCGGATACGGTCTGACATGGCCGGGCAGTATAGCGAGGTTGCACCGAAGCAGAGCGCCTCGCGCGCTCATCCCGCGCCGGCCGTCACTCGCCGCGACAGAAGCGGCCGCTCAGAAGCTATAGCTTGCGCCGACCGAGAACAGGTCCGGCTCGCCGCTGTTGCCGCCAATGCGCTCGTACTCGGCCCGCACCGCGAGGTTCGCGAACTTCGCCTGCACCCCCGCTCCGTAGGCAACGGCGGTGGTCCAGATATCCTGATGAAATTGCCCGAAATACTGCGCGCACGCGTGACCCGGCACGCAGGCCGTCGGATAGGAGACGTCGGTATTCTGATAGAGGCGTGCAAGCCCGAACTTGCCGAACACGTCGAGCAGGGGCAGCGGCACCGGCAGGTAGCCGACGGCATACAGGGCTCCGGCGCGCGCGTCCGACGTCGCGGTGTCGTAACTATAGTGCGCTCCGGTGCTGGCATTGCCGAAATCGAGGTAGTCGAGTTCGACGCCGAGCGGTGCGATCGGCCGGTAGCCGCCGAAGACTTTCCAGCCCAGGTGGTGTTCGTCGAAACCGTAGTAGTCGACGTTGGCATACCCGTTGCTGCGCACGTCGGAGAAGCCGAGCGAGGCGCCGGCATAGAGTCCCGAGGAATCCTCGTCAGCCCGGGCGGAGTAACACAAAGCCAGGCTCATCGCCAGACCCGCCGCCAGTGCCATCGTCGTCTTGTGCATGTCGCGACCCTTGAGGATATTTAAAGCCTCTCCGACCATGAGCGCTCTGCTAAAGTTCCGCACCGCCCCGAGCGCCGCGCGGCGCCGATGCGGAAGATGAACCACGCGGAGGTCAATCGATGCAGCTTTCAGCCGCCTTCCATCGAGCGTATTTGCTCGCCCTGTCGCTCGCGATCCTTCCACCCTGCGTCGGCATCGCAAGCCCGGGGCCGAGTCTGACGGCGTCGGTGCAGCCCATCGTGGCGCCCAAGGATCGGCCCTATCCGGGACAGATCACGCTCGAGGTCGATGCCTCCGACTTGGGCACCCGCGTCGTGCGCGTGCACGAGAGCATCACCGGCGTGCGTGCGGACACGGTCTTGCTGTACCCGAAATGGCTGCCGGGCACGCATGCGCCCGAGGGTCCGATCGACCGCTTTGCGGGCTTGAAGATCACGGCCAGCGGTGCACCCGTTGCGTGGACCCGCGATCCCGTCGATGTGTATGCGCTGCGCATCCAGGGGCCCGCGCGCTCCGGCACGATCGACGTCGAGTTCACCTATTTATCGCCGACCAGCCTGAAGGAGGGTGCCCTCGAGATCGGGCGCGACGTGCTGCTGCTCGAGTGGAATGCCGTCGTGCTGTACCCGGCCGGCTATTTCGCCCGGCAGATTCCGGTGCACGCGAGCCTGCGACTGCCGAGCGGCTGGCAGTTCGGCTCGGCGCTCGAGGTCGCGTCCACGAACGGCGCGGAGTCGGTCTTCAAGGGCGTCGACCTCGAGACCCTGATCGACAGTCCCGTCTATGCAGGCCGCTATGCGGCGAAATTCGATCTCGATCCCGGCGCTCGCGTGCCGGTGCACCTCGACCTGTTCGCGGACAAGCCCGATCAGGTGGTGGTCAAGCCCGAGCAGCTCGAGGCCCATCGCAATCTCGTACGCCAGGCCTATCGACTGTTCGGCTCGCAGCACTACGCGCATTACGACTTCCTCTACTCGCTCAGCGACGAGATCCAGCAGAACGGGCTCGAGCATCATCAGTCGAGCGAAGACGGTGCCGACCCGGATTCCTTCGTCGAGTGGGACAAGGACTCGTATGGACGCGACCTGTTGGCGCATGAATTCACGCATTCCTGGAACGGCAAGTTCCGACGGCCCGCCGACTTGTGGACGCCGAACTACAACGTGCCGATGCAGGACAGTCTGCTCTGGGTCTACGAGGGCCAGACGCAGTATTGGGGTCAGGTGCTCGCGGCCCGCTCGGGCCTCTGGTCCAAGGATCAGGCGCTCGATCAGCTGGCGATGACGGCTGCGTATTTCCAGAACGAGGCGGGCCGGCACTGGCGGCCGCTTGAGGACACGACGAACGACGAGATCATCAATCCGCGACGACCCATGTCCTGGCGCGATTGGCAACGCTTCGAGGACTACTACGACGAGGGTCAGCTCATCTGGCTCGACGCCGACACGCTGATCCGCGAGCGCTCGCAGGGCAAGCGATCACTCGATGATTTCGCGCGCAGCTTCTTCGGCATCGAGGATGGCAACGTCGGTACCGTGACCTACACGTTCGACGACATCGTCAAGGCGCTGAATGCCGTGGAGCCCTTCGATTGGGCGCATTTCCTGCATGAACGGCTCGATGCCGTCGATCGCCCGGCACCGCTCGACGGCGTGACGCGCGGCGGTTACCGGCTCGTCTATACGGACACGCCGAGCGACTATCAGAAGGCGCACGAGGAACAGGGCAAGCTCGTGGACCTCTTGTACTCCGTCGGCGTGGAGCTCGACGACAAGGACGGCACCGTCCTCGAGGTCATGTGGGACAGCCCCGCCTTCAAGGCCAAGCTGACCGAGGGCACCCAGATCGTCGCGATCGACGGAACGGCTTACTGTGCCTATTGTGGCGTCGGGCTCAAGGATGCGATCAAGGCGGCGGCGCAGGCGAGCGCGCCGATGGAACTCATCGTCAGGAACGGCGACGTCTATCGGGTCGTCACGATCGAGTATCACGGCGGACTGCGCTATCCGCATCTGGTCAGGAACGAGTCGGCCGCCGCGCCGCTCGACGCGATCCTCGCGCCGCGACCATGAGCAGCAGCGCGGCAAGCGCCGGCGGGGCCCACGCGGGCAGGGGTACGGAGCTGGCCGCCAGCGTCAGAGACGCGGCGTTGTCGGCAGGATCGAGGTCCGCATTCTTGGCGGCGGCCGCGAAGCTCAGCGTGACGGATCCGACGGAACCCGCGAGATCGATCGACACGGTCGATGAGCCGCCGGCGGCCAAGCTACCGAGCGCGCAGCTCACGGTTTGGCCGGTTTGACTGCAGCCGCTCGAGGAACCGGCCGCGAGCGCGAGACCGCTCGGCACTGAAACCGTCACGGTGACGCTGGTCGCCGCGTCGGGGCCGCTGTTGGCGACTTTGACCGTATAGGAAAAACCGCTCGCCGACGTTGTGCCCGTGACGCTCAAGGACAGATCCGCCGAGGTCCAGTAGGTGACCAGGTTCTGCGCGTTGATCGACCCCAATCCGGTCGCGAAATCCCATCCCGTCGCCGCCGCGTACGCGGGCGCGAACGCGGAGCTGGTCGTGGACAATGCACCATACAGCGGCGTCGCGCCGTAACAGGAATTGCTGCCAGTGCAGTCGATGTCCATATCGCCGAGTGTGACGTCGTAGAACACGCAGCCGGCCGCCGGGCCATTCCTACTCGTCGAATTGCAATTGAGGCCGCTCGCGCTCTGGATCGCGGCGAGCCGGTAGTAGGTCGGGTTGGGGTTGCCCTGGGACGACCCGACGGTCTGGTTGATGAGCGCCTGCACGCCGGCGAGGATCGGGCTCGCGAACGAGGTGCCCCCCGCGCCGGCCCAGGTGCTCGGCGCACCGCTGCAGCTATCGCTGCTGAGGTTGTCGCTGTCGTTCGGGTCGGTGTCGCAGTACACGTAGTAGTGACCCCAGGCCCCGTTGCTCGCAAACAGCGCGACATCGGGAATGTCGCGCACTCCGTCGGCCGGATTGCCGCTCACGAGGGCTTGCCAGGACGGCTTGGCATAACCGGCACAGGTGCCGCCGACCACGCCCGCGGTCGACGGCGATCCCGTGGCGCAGCCGCTCGGGCCGCCGCTGCCGGCCGTCGTCGTCAGATCGTCGGCCCCCGAGCTGCTGTTGCAATAGCCGTCCGCCCCGTAGCCCGTCGCGAACCCTGCGTAGCTTGCGGTCAAGGCGCTCGCGCACGAATCATTCCAGGGTATCTCCGCCACGTAGGACAAGGCCGAGCCGTAGGTCGTGGAGTTCGTCGAGCTCCAATAGGTACTCGTGGTCCCCGCGTAGGTGTCGCCGAAGTCCGTGCCGCCGACCGCCACCACGTAGGGAGAAGAGGCGAACGCGCTGACGCCGATGCCGTGCGTCGCGGCTGCGCCTTCATCGCAGCTCGCGGCGCCGTCGTCGCCGGCCGATACGAACATCGAGGAGCCGAGCGCGGCGGCTTGTTCGTACAGCTCGTTGAAGGCCGCGTTGTTGGCCGCGCCGTTCTCTGCTTCGCACTCGCCGTAGCTCAAGCTCATGATCGCCGGCGGGCTTGCCGAGTTGACCAGATTCGCGAGCGCGATGTAACCCCCGAAGGTCAGCGTACTCTTGCAGGAGGCGACGACGATGGCCGCGCTCGGCGCCGCGGCCGAGGCCCATTGCGCGTCGAGCGTCGCTTCAGCTTCATCGCCTTTGACGGTCCCGGGATCCGTACAGCCATCCGGGTGCTCGACGGTGAGCGAACCTTCGGGATATGCCGCCGCCAGGCCGAAGGCCGTTCGGAAGGTCGCCCAGTTGGCCGAGTAGTCCGCGGCTCTCGTGGGCGAGTAAGGATCGCTGTCTTCGATCACGACGATCGTCTGGCCCTGGCCCGAGGTGCCGCTCGCGAACAGTGGGCTCAGTCCATAGATCGTGGCAAGATCCGCCGGAGCGACCAAGGGTTGCGAGCCCGACACGGTATAGTCGCCGTGCGCGGCTGCGGCGGTTCGCAGCCGGAAGTTCGCGTGCGGACGGAAATCGGTCAAGGAGGCTACGCCCTCGATCACCGCGCCGAATGCCGCCGGAATTTCCGGGTCGCTCTGGTTCGCGATGTGCGTGGTACCGGCGCTCTCGTAGGTATGGATTTCACAATGCAACACCTCGGCGACCTGCGCGGCCGTGCCCGAGAAGTCGATGCCGAGGCCATTCGGATAAACGCGGTTGACGGTGAAGCCGTGCCCGGTCAACCAGCCGCTGATCGCGTCGAGATCGGCCGGCGCGAGACCGAAGCGCGCGCCGAATTGCGCGGCGCTCAACCAGCGGTGATATTGCGGCGAGCCGGGTTCTTGCTGCGCGCTGAGCAATTTCCGCAGCGCCTCCGCCCGGGCCGGCGACGGCTTGAGCACGAGTTGCAGGTGCTCGAGCCGCAACGAATCCGCAACGCGCCCGCGGTCGTTCGCGAGCCTCGCCTCGGGGCGGGTGTTGCCGGCGAGCCGCACGAGCAGGTGCTCATCGATCGGCTTGACCACGAGGGCGGGGGCGGATGCGCTCGGCGCGGCGGCGAGCGGCGCGCTCGGCGCCGCCAGTACCATGGCGAGCAAGCCGCAAACGCTGCAGAGGGGGAGAGCGACACCGCGCATGGCGACCTTAACGCTAGCAGCCGATTGTGACAGGCGATTGAGCCTGCCCGTGTCGGCGCCGCGGCAGCGTCCACGGCCCGGGTGTTCAGCCTGAGAGCAGCGGAAACGTCACGCCGATCGCCCAGGCGAACGCCGCCGCGTTGGCGATGGCAGCGACCCAGGGATGGCGCGTGCGCCGGTAGATCCAGCCGCTGAAGGATCCGTACACGATCAGGAACAAGGCGATGATCGGCACGATGATGATCAAGAAGAACAGATGCTCGAGGTCCAGGCCGACCGCGATCACGAGCGAGACGAGAAACGCGAGCTTCGAGGCCGGGTACGCGCCGCGCGCCGCAGTCATGCCGCGGGTCAGCCATTCATCGCTGAGGAAATAGGCCGAGGTGCCGACCCCCATTGCCGCGATGAGCAGCAGTCGCGACGGACCCGGCACGAAGGAGGTGACGAAGCTATTGAGCGGCCAGACGATCGCGATGAACCCATAGGCGATCACCAGCACCGCCGCGGCGGCGAGCGCCGGCACCGACACCGCGGGACGTGCGGCAGGGGTGGTGAGTCGATCCGCGCCGCGACGCCGGACCCAGAGCCATCCGAGCAGCGTGAAGAGTCCATAGACGGCATAGTGGACGGCGAGGTAATCGCCGACCAGCACGGGCAGGAAGTGGGTCGGCAGGAAGCGCAGCACGAGCGGCGTGGCGAGCATCGGCAGCAGCAGCGGCAGCCACAGGCGCCGCCAGCGCAAGTTGGCTCCGACCGGCACCGGGCAGACCCTCGGTAATGTCCTCGACAGGGGTCGCGCCAGCGCGACGATGCCCGCGAACAGCAAGAGGATGTCGAGGCCGCGGGCATCGATCCGCGGCGCGCTCGTGCGCTCGATCTGGAAGCAGGCGTCGAGCCAGGCCAGGGATTCGCGCAGGCTCTGCTCGCTGAATAGGACGCTCGCATGTTCCACGTGGGCGCTGAAGGCGACACGCCGTGCGGTGCCGGCCGCCGGGTTGCCGTAGGTCACGAAGGCGCGGGCGGGCGTGGGTGCCGTCGAGAGTCCCACGGCGCGCAGTGCCTCGCGCTTGAGCGGACCTTCCCAGGCACCGACGATGACGAGCAGATCGCGCGGCGCCGCGGCGGTCACCACGGGCGAGAACATGGAGACCGCGATCGTCGCGGCCACGTCGGGCGATTGCTCCGCGAAGCGCACGACGACGTCGGAGGCCATCGAGTGCCCGAGCACGGCGAGCCTGCCGTCGCCGAGGCCGCGCGCGACATCGGCCACGGTCGCCACGGCCGCGACCAAGGCGCGCGTCGCGCCGTTCTCGTCCGTGATGCTGCCGGTGAGCGGGTCCGGATTGCGTCCGTGGCCCGGAAAATCGAAGGTCACGGCGATGTAGCCATTGCGCGCGAAGCACAGCGCGAAGGAGCGCATGAGCTGCTGGGATCCGGCAAAGCCGTGCGCGATCACCACGACCGGGTGGCGCGCGCCGTCCGCCGGCCTGAAGATCGTGGCCGGCATGCGGCCGATGTCGAGCCGGGTTTCGACGACACCGGCGCGCGCCGCCCGCAATTGCCACAGCGCGGTGCCGATCGCGAGCAGCGCTGCGAGGGCGAGAATGGCGTTGAACTTAAGACGCAGCACCGCATTCCTCAAACTGTGATCGGACCGGCATGAATTTCGGTCCGCAATTGTTAAGTTGCAGAGCCTAAGAGATTGAATTTTCGTCCTTTAGGTCAACATCGCGACCGTCCATGTCCGCACAGTTAGAATCCGCTGAACCGGTTGCGAACGCCCCGCTGGCGGTCCGCGGGGAGGAATTGGCGCAAAGCGCCGGCGCGACATTGTCGGCCGTGCTGGTCGACAGCGCCCCGGTCGCGATATACCACACGAACGCGGCCGGGGAAATCGTGTACGCCAACCCGGCCTATCGGCGCATCTTCGGACTCGAGCTCCGTCAGAGCCTCTCGCAGTGGTCGACGGCCGTGCATCCCGATGATCGCGTGCGCATGGAGCGCGACTGGGACGCTTTCTGCGCCCACCCCGGTCCCGCCACGTTCGAGTACCGTACCCGCATGCCGGGGCAGGGCGTGCGCTTCCTCACCGAACAAGTCGTGGCCGCGGACGGCGCCGCCGGATTTGTCGGCACGATCACCGACATCACCGACCTCACCGCGGCGCGCGACGACCTGCGGCGCATGGAGGGACTGTTCCGGGACACGTTCGAACAAGCGCCGGTCGGGGTCGCCTACGCGGATCGCGACGGACGGCTGTTTCGCTGCAATCACGCGCTCGCGGCGATTCTCGAGAGTACGCCGAGCGAGCTCAATGCCACGCGGCTCGCGGCCTTGTCGGTCGACCCTGACTTCGACGAACACGCCAACGACCTCGCACGCCTCTGGCGGCGTGAGATCCCCTCCCATCGTTTCGAGAGTCGTTGGCGCCGCAAGGCGGGCAAGTCCGTGTGGGTGCGCGTGACCTGTTCGCTCGTGCGGGTGTCCGACGATGCCGACGATCATCTGGTCGCCTTCATCGAAGACATCGATGCGCGCAAGCGCACCGAATTGGCGCTCGAGGAGAGCCGCATGCTCGTCGAGGTCATGATCGCCGAACTGCCGGTCGCACTGATGGCATGCGACGCGGACGGCCGGATTACGCATCACAACCGGGCGGCCCAGCGGCTGTTCGAGATCGAGACCGGAGCGGTCACCCGAACCGGTTCCGGCGCACCGCTGCCGGCGGCTCCCGTGTATCTCGCCGACGGCGTAACGGAGTTGGCACCGGACGAGCAGCCGCTCGCCCGAGCGCTGCGCGGCGAGGCCGTCAGCGACCTCGAGCTCGCGGTGACCTGCCGGGACTCCGATGGCGCCGCTGCCGTGCGCACGACGCTCGCCAGCGCACGCCGTCTGCAGAGCGCCGACGGCCGACTGCTCGGCGCCGTGGCCGTCGTCAACGACATCACGGAGCGCCGGCTGGCGGAACTCGAGCTCGAGCGGATCCACAAGCAACTCGTGATTGCGTCGCGTCAGGCGGGCATGGCCGAGGTCGCCACGAACGTACTGCACAACGTCGGCAACACCCTGAACAGCGTGAACGTCTCGGCCAGCCTGGTGACCGAGAGAGTCAAGCAATCGAAGGCGCCCAGCGTGCGAAAACTCGCCGACTTGCTGCGCGAGCACGGTTCCGCCCTGCGCGAGTTTCTGGAGCACGACGAGCGCGGCAAGCGCGTGCCTGAATACCTCGCCGGCCTGGGCGATCAGCTGCTCGCCGAGCAGCGCGGCGCGCTCGTCGAACTGGCATCGTTGCGCGACAACCTCGAGCACATCAAAGATACCGTGTCGATGCAGCAGAATTATGCAAAGCTCTGCGGCGTCACCGAGACGGTCCGGGTCGCCGACCTCGTGGAGGACTGCCTGCGACTGAATGCAGGTGCCTTCGCGCGGCACGGCGTCGAATTGCGGTGTGAGTTCGACGCGGTCGATCCCATCACCGTCGACAAACATAAAGTGCTGCAGATTCTCGTCAATCTGGTGCGCAACGCAAAATACGCCTGTGATGAATCGGGCCGATCCGACAAGCTGGTCGTGATTCGCGTCGAGGGCGATGCGGCGGGCGTGAAGATTTCGGTCATCGACAACGGCGTCGGCATCGCGCCGGAGAACATGAGCCGGCTCTTCCATCACGGCTTCACGACGCGCAAGTCCGGCCATGGATTCGGGCTGCATTCCGGTGCGCTCGCCGCCCAGGAACTCGGGGGCTCGCTGCACGCGCACAGCGAAGGCGAGGGCAGGGGTGCGAGCTTCGTGTTGCGGCTGCCGTACGTGTCACGGAGCGCCGCCGGTGACTGATCCCATCGTCAACCGGATTCTGATCATCGACGACAATCCGGCGATCCATGCGGATTTTCGCAAGGTGCTGACGCTCGGATCCGAGGCGGGTGCGGAGGCGGTGCTCGCGACGCTCGAGGCGGATCTGTTCGGTGTGCCTGCCCGGATCGCGGCAAGGCCGACGTTCGAGATCGATTCGGCGCACCAAGGCCGGGAGGGCGTCGAGCGCGTCCGCGCCGCGCTCGCGGCAGGGCGTCCGTATGCGATGGCCTTCGTCGACATGCGCATGCCGCCGGGCTGGGACGGTCTCGAAACCATCGAGCATCTATGGGCGGTCGATCCGAACGTACAGATCGTGATCTGCTCCGCGCACACGGACTACGACTGGACCGAGGTCGTCGACCGCCTGAACCAGTCGGACAAGCTGCTCGTGCTGCGCAAACCCGCCGAACCGATCGAAGTGCTGCAATGTGCCGCCGCGCTCACGCGCAAATGGGACAACGAACGGGTCATGCGTGCACAGGTCGTGCGTCTCCAGGAATTGCTGAGTGACCGCACGCGCGGCCTCGAAACCGCGAATCGGCAGCTGCGCCACCTCGCGACGCACGATGCGTTGACGGGTCTGCCCAACCGGGCGCTGCTCGACGATCGCATGCAGCAGGCCGCGACCTATGCGCTGCGCAAAGGGCGCCCGGTCGCGATGATGGTCTGCAACATCGACCGGTTCAAACTGCTCAACGATTCCTTGGGGTCGCGCGGCGGCGACGAACTGCTGCAGGAGGTGGCCCGGCGCCTGCAAAGCGCCGTGCGCGGCATCGACACGGTGGCGCGCGTCGGCGGGGACGAATTCGTGCTCCTGCTCAATTCCGTGCACAAAGCCGAGGATGCGCGGCGCGTGGCGCTGCAGGCCGTCGATCTCGTGCGCATGCCGATCCGCATCGCCGGCGTCGACGTGCATGCATCGCTCTGTGTGGGGATCGCCTGCTATCCCGACGATGCGGCCACGATGGACGGCCTGATCGGTCAGGCGCGCGCCGCGGTGGCCGTCGCGAAGCAACAGGGCCGCGGCCAGGTGCAGGTTTACGCGCCCGGCATGAATACCGCCACGCAGGGCAGCTTCCAGCTCGAGAGCGATCTGCACCGCGCGCTCGAACTCGGCCAGTTCGAACTGTATTATCAGCCCAGGGTGAACACGGCCACGGGCGCCGTGCGCGGCGCGGAGGCGTTGATTCGATGGATTCATCCGGACCGCGGCATGATCGCACCGGACGAATTCATCCCCGTCGCCGAAGAGTGCGGCCTGATCGGGCCGATCGGTGAGTGGGTGCTGCGCGAGGCCTGTCGGCAGGCGCGTGCCTGGCAGGACGGCGAGGTCGGGCGTCTGCGCATTTCCGTGAATCTCTCGCCGCTGCAGTTCCGGCAGAGCAGCATCATTCAGGTCGTGCGCGACGCCCTGTCCCAATCCGGGCTGGCGGCCGATTGTCTCGAGCTGGAACTGACCGAAAGCGCAGTCATGAGCGACCCGGAGGAATCGATCGCCATCCTCGAACAGTTGAGCGCCACGGGCGTGCTCGTGTCGGTGGACGACTTCGGCACCGGCTACTCGAGCATGAGTTATCTGAGCCGGTTCCCGATCGATATCCTGAAGATCGACCGCATCTTCATCAGCGAGATCGCGAGCCGCTCGGAGGACGCGTCCATCGTTCGCGCGATCGTCTCGCTCGCCCACAGCCTGAAGTTGAAAGTGGTCGCCGAGGGCGTCGAGACCCAGGCGCAACTCGAGTTCCTCAAGTCCTTGGGCTGCGACGAATATCAGGGCTATGCCTTCAGCCGGCCCGTGCCGGCGGCGGCCTTCGCCGAAGTCGTCGCGGAAGCGCGCGCACGCAGCGCACCGCAGGTGGCCAAGGACGCACCGCCCACCCACGGCAAACTCGCCGCCCGCAAGGCTCGGCGTTAGCGCGACGCTAGCCTCGATTGGCGTCCGATCCGAACACGGGCAGCGAGTCCGTGTCGATGTGTAGATCGTCGTCGGCAGCCTCCGGCTCGCCGTCGAGATGCAGTTTCGCTTCCGGATCATCCTTGCTGCCGGGATGCCGCGGTTTCAGCCGCACGTCGCCGCGCGCGAGCGCGCGATC
>Ga0116231_10007489_pt1 | contig 19925 bp, 13 predicted proteins | sample S1TSphgellanicum_2_FD_89695 | JGI IMG/M metagenome (GOLD analysis project Ga0116231, IMG submission 89695) | Host-associated microbial communities from peat moss isolated from Minnesota, USA - S1T2_Fd - Sphagnum magellanicum MG | ecosystem: Host-associated > Plants > Peat moss > Unclassified...
AAAAAAAAAAAAAATAAATATGAAAAAAAAAAAAAAAAGGAAGAAAGGGGAATAAAAAATTTTTTGTGTGAGTGGGGGGGGGGGGGGGGGGGATTTCTTGTTTGTTTGTTCCCAATGTGTTCCCAAGGTGATTGCATCGAGTTCTCAGAGCGTTCCCTGAGACATTCCCAATAGCACCTCATTTTTTTTATCCCATATTGTTTTGTCATGGTTCAACTTGCATGTAATTTGTAGATGGGGGGAGGGTACACAAAAAAGTTTCTTGCACCTGATGAGGTGAAGCATCACATTGTGTGACCTAGGCTTTTTTTTTCTTTTGGGGAGGGGTTATTGGAATTTTGTTGTTCCCAATGTGTTCCCATGACATTTTCACTGTGTTCTCATCAAGTTGTCAATTGGTTATACTTTCCGAACCTTTATAACCAGCCCCAAAGGAAGAGATATTACAACATATCTCTATTTTAGGACTATCCAAAGCTTGATAATTTTTTTGGTGACAGGCCAATCAAAGATGCCCATCACACAAAAGAAAAGAAAAGAAAAGAAAAGAAAAAATTGAACTTTGGGGGTCTCAAGAACTAATTAATATGAGTATGCTTTTAGTTGAAAATCATTTTTGCAACGAGCCCCTTTGATTGGCCCATCACCAAAAAAGTTCTAAAACTTAGTTTCTACGGTTAGTCCAAAGCTTAGTCCAAACATCAGCAACATATAAGTTCCAATATTGAGCCAACCATGTAGGCAAAGACATGGGACCAAAGAGTGAGGTGCTATTGCGAACATGTAAGAACACATTGGGAATTTCTGGAACAGCTTGGGGGAACTCATTGGGAACTTGATGAGAACAGAGTGAGAACTTTGTGAGAATACATTGGAACCAACCAAAATAAGGTTCTATTCAATGCATCCTGCAATTCCTCATTGGGTGAGCAGAATTTCTATTCCCAAATAGATTCATCACTTTCTTGTCTTTTATTATTATTTATTTATTTATTTATATAGTTTTCTATGACCTATTTTTGACCTTGGCTAATGGCATGAACTCTGAGGACATGGTCTTCCATGACTGATTTAAGCTCCTGCTCTTATGCACCAGGTAGTTTGTTGCTGGAGGTGACAAGCTGAGAGATGTGGGATCTCAACAAGAAAATGATGTAATTTTTAAAAAATTAATTAAATATAATTCATAATTTTTTAGAATATTTAAATCTTATGATGCCACTTGCAATAGCTCCTACTTTCCATTATTTTTATTTATGATTTATACATTTTAATTTTTTTTAATTAAAAAGATGAATTAAACATCTACAATTGAAGAGAATGTATTATAATTTGATTTGGATAACATGTGTATTTTCATGTCCATGTAAGTGAATAGGGGAAAGCAGCAATGTAGTTATTAGGAGAGGAGTGAGATAGTTTTGAAAAGGTGTTTCAATAATGTTTGCTTTGAATTAATAATAATTGTGGAATATAATAATAATAATTTTAAAATAACATAATAATATTGTTCCATAGATTGCTTTGAAGCCATAGATTTTGGATAAATCCAAAGGATAAAACTTTCACACAAAAATGTGAACTCTAAAACATATCATTAACAACAATAATGAAAGAAAAGTTTGAAATTCTTAAAATTAATCTAAAACAAGAATTCTTCAACTTTTCATGTCAGACTTCAAACACCGTCTTTCGATCAATGTTCTTTTTTCCAATTTTGCAATGTAGTTGAGGTGGTGATTATCCATCCGTAAACAAATTTGACAATTAATAAAATATGAATGGAGAGAAAATAAAACATTTTAATATGTTTTTGGCTACCTATTTAAACCATGTATTGAAGTTTGTTGATTTGAAAATACTTTTTGAATCAAAAAAAATTTGACAATTCTTTTTTGAAAAAGTCATTGAAGTTGCAATAGAATACTTTCAAAATTTTGCAATGGTGAAAATTTTCACCCAAAAAAGGAGGGGTCCATATTGTCCAATTTTATGCAACATAATGGCACTTGTATCAAAACATCTAAACTTTCCAACTTCAATGAAGCTTGGAAGTGACTCTTGATAGCATTTTGTTTTGAAAATGTTTTTTTCACAAAGTTTAATGATACTCAAAATAATTCTTTCTCACCTCATTTAAGCCTTGGGCGAATCACACTTACATCGGTCTTATAACATCAACAAGGGTTAGTAAGAGTAAAAATCAGGAGTAATAAAATTATGGTCTATGGGTAAAAGGATTGCTAAGTATGAGAAATAGATAATACAAGTTATGTGTTTTACATTTAACATCTTTTGATTACAAATTTAGGCTTGGATTCATGAATTATTTAGTTAATCATTTTGAATTAGGCATAATTGAAATTTAACTTAGGAACTTGATTATATCTTAAGAAATAAGTTTTAAATAATTTAATGATTCACTCATAGAAGGATGATAGTTTTAGAAGATATGTAACATAAATTATTGGCTTGAAGTTAATGAAGGATCATGTGTAGTGAATGCAAACAAGTCGGATTGACAATTCATTCATTTCATTCTTCAAGTATTTAAAAATTTGTGTGTGGAGTTTTTGACTCATTCTCCTTTTCATAATTTCATGTTATTAATTTGATATTAAGCTTTGAAAATTATTATTTTTGTGTAATGAACATATGTCACAATCAATTTATGTGTCATTTTGACTATGGAAATGTTTTTAAAAATAAACAAATGTACATGTTTTTGGTGAGTGATTCTCATTTTTATTTTTTTTAAAGTGCATTTGATAAGCTCCCAATTGGATGTAAGCTCACATAAAAATCAAACTTTAAATGCATGAATGATTTTAACTCAAAAACATGTAAGTTTCATTTCTTGTATTATTCAAATGTTTTGTATGGTGTATGAATGTTTTGTGAGAATTATGTAACTTACTTATGTGCTCTAAAGATTTAATTGAAAACTAACCCTTTAAGTCCATATCTTTATTAGACTATAATACCATGATAAAAACTTAAAGCTTTAACTTTCCTTAGGTAGCTTCTAACATTATAAATAATCAATTGTTAGATTAGATCAGGTCTCTACAAGGAAACATCATTAAAGAAGGCAAACTTGTCAACCTAAGTGCTAGTTCATCTTCACCTTCATTTAGTAACATTAGTCATTTTTCTTCTTTTTTTATGAGTTTTTTTTTCCTTCATATTTCTTTTAACAAGCAAAACCAAATCTATTTGGTTTTTTTTTTGGGGGGGCGTTTTTAAAATTGATTGTGTGAGGTGGAAAAAGAAACCTTGCACGACCTTAGCTCTCTCCTTCTCAGGTGGGTCCAATGCAAAAGCAAAAGTGAAGAATCCAATTGTTGAGACTTTTCTATCAACTTCCCCCCCTCCATGGCAAGTACAAACTTCAAACTGAACACTTTCCTTAGTGAATCTTGACCTTCTTAGATGCATGCACTTCTACCTTATGAAACATGCTCATTCATTCATGATATGCACACACAATATTCTACATGTCACTCATGCATTGGGTCGAGTTTGAGACAAAAATCTTATGCCCAAATGCTACAACAATACGTAATCTCTTCCCTACGGACAAAGCCAACAAAAGTAGCATCAAAACAACAACAATAGGGAGTACCCACATGTTGTAAGAATTTATCTTATAATTCACTTGAGTTTTACTCCACATTTTTACTCTTGCATAGTGCTTTACTTTAGGGTTCATTTCATCATGAAATATTATTTAAAATAATAAAATGAAAATTTGTGAAAATATGGAAATGAGGTGTTGAAACCATCATAATTTTATCATAGGCTACAATCTGAATACTTTCACTCTTCATATGACAATATATCATAGTAGTCAAGAAAATTTAATAACTTCAATTTTATAAAAACAAATTAATCTTTTTTTTAAAAATAATTATTGGTTTTGTCCATATGAAGAACTGAACCTAGGCTATGGTACCTATCTAGGGTGACAACAATTTTTTCATTTTTCAGCTGCTTCCATGGACACTTACTTAGTGGAAACTAAATGGAAAATGTTTCAGATGAGCTTGGTAATTTAGTAGCAAAAAAACATCTGAAACTCTTGTACAACATGAGATCACTGAGGTTTTTTGTTGCATTATTTTATTTTAAAAAAGTTTCTCAATGGATTTTTACACTCACATTAGCCAGCTTTTTCTCATATTACTTAGTTGCAAAGGTTCCCAAAGTTCAATTTTTCTTTTTCTTTCTCTGTTGCAATGGGCATTTTTTTATTTGGTTCATCACCGAAAATTTAATCAAACCTTGGACAATCCCAAAATAGATTTGTTGTAATCTTCTCTTTAGGCCAGTTATATAGGTTACAGGACTAGAACTTAGGGCAAAGGATATGGGATAAAGTGAGGTTTTATCAGGTTGGGGAACCAATTGGGAGCATGTGGGAACACATTGGGAACAACACAAATCCAAACACAAAAACTCAGAATGAGAATTGAAAAATAAGTGTGCTTGTGCTGCTTCTCTCTCCTCTCTCCTAATGGGGAAAAAAAAACCAAAACTGCTCTTCTCTCTCAATCTCAACAAAATGGTTCCATTCTCTCAATTTGAAAACAAAACACACACACACACACAAAGGTACACCAATTCATGATCGTGGTATTAGGTAGGTTAGGTTAAAAATGGTGACAAGTTGTTTTAGGAGTAAGATTTTCATGTAGCCAATGAGAGGGTTGGACATGCACTTAGGGAATTTTTTTTCCTTTTGAGAGTGGGTGTAGGGTTGTGTGTGTGTGTTTTCTTTCTTCTGTAATCATCCACTACTTCCACATGCAATAGTGAAATGTGTGTCATTTGTTTGGGTTGAGGCTAATTTCTACAACTACTTATCTTGAGTTCAATTTGTTGTAAGACTTGTTTTGTGCAAAACTTTGTGCAAGTTTGACAAGTTGTGTAAAATCTGTTTGATTTTGGCAAGTTGCTTTGGGTGAACGGTATATAAGAATTATAGTTCTACTCTCATAATTGTGAAGTGTTACTTTCATAGAGGCACTCATAGAGATAGAGAGACAAGGAAGGGGAGAAAGTGTATGTTAGTTCATTTTTTATGTCTTGTAAATGTTAGTGCAAATAGCAATAAAGGTGATTTTGTTTGAAAAAGTCTATATAAAGACTTGTGAAATTTTTAAAAAATTAATTTGAAGGGCCTCCTAAATTTTCACTATTTGTTTTATGATAGACCAATCAAAATGGCTCATTCCAATAATAATAATAATAATAATAGAACTTGGGAAGCACAACAATTAACTAATACAATTAACAATAGGTATAATCTTCGTTCATTGTCCTTTCTCGAAATTGAAAGAAATTTTGTGGAATGATTTGCTTTATGCACACAATTGTCTACTCTTGATTGATCGACTCCTCTCTCCCTCACTCAAGCACGCGCAAGCACACACAAAAATTCAAAATGCAAAGAAATTCAAAAATGCTTCACAAACTTTGCTAATTACTTGCTTTGAAATTTGAAGTACCTACCTACTTACCAATTTACCTACCTACTTAAAAATCTATCAAAGACCCTCAACCCCCTATTCCAAATACTTTAGGAATAACTCTAGTATCTAAACCACAATTGTAACATGAATCCAACAAGAAACAAGGGAAAGGGGGAAGGGGGGGGGGGTCTCCCACAAAAGAGGGGTCAAAAGTTGTAACCCATCTTGACTTATAACCCCCATCTCCATTTGTGTATCCCCTCCTAGAGACATGGACAGAAAAATGTGGGGGTCAAAGTTCACTATGTATATGAGCCCCTGATATATAGGCCTAAAAACCTATTAGACACATAACCCCATCCCCCTTTGTTCATCCACTCCTGGAAACATGGACAGAAAATGTTGAGTCAAAGTTCAAAACCGTGAACCCCATCCCCCTTTGTTCATCCACTCCTGGAAACATGGACAGAAAATGTTGGGTCAAAGTTCAAAACCGTGAACCCATAGGTGTAAGTAAAAACTAAAAACCTCTTACTTTTTTTTTGGAAATATTGCCAGATTTCTCTGTTGGGTTTGGGCATGTAGCCATAAATGTGAAGGAATCCTAAACTTTTTTAGTTTCATATCCTATTTATAGCCAAATTTGGCTAAACTGTATTATGGATGATTGCCAGTTCAGCTACATCACATATATGAATAAATAAATAAATAAACCCCAGTCAATGCCATGGGGTTTTACCCTATACCATTTACCCCACGGTCATATAGAAGTGTTTTTTTTTTCCTTTTCTTTTTTTCTTTTTTGTGGCACAAATGAAAAAACACTCCATACAAAAGGAAGTTTGGGCAAGGGATGGCCCTTCTCTATCCACCACCACATCATTGCCCACATGTTGGATATTTAGGTCAAAGTGTTTTAGGGTTAGTATAAAGTGCACAACCCTAGAAAACTCACATAAGCATGACACGTGTGAATATGTTTCCTGTCTTCAAAAGGGATGGCCACAAGGCTGGGATAATGTACGGTGGAACAGGCCCAGCATGGCCCATTCCACCCTGGAACATGTTGAGCTCCATAGGGTGAATAGGCCTGGCTGGGCCCATTTCCACGTCGGAATGTGTGTCATCCTCTAGGGTTACATGCTAATCCATGAGGTGGTAGTTATCTGGTGTAATGATCAAGGTACAATGGGCCCTCCTCCTTGAATGGCAGAAATTTATAATTTTCTGCCATTATGAGCAACAGAGCTTGCCATAATGGCTTTTTTGCAAGACGCAAGGCTTGTTGGCTACGCCATTAACATTATAGTAAAGGCTCTCTTCTCATAGGAGTGGGTTCTTATGAGGCAAAGGCACCCAAGGGTGTTCCCAAGAACCTCAAGAGAACCCACTCGCATGGGAACCTCCACCTACATAAACAGCTTCTCAAGGCTTGCTAGCTACACCATTACCTTATCGTAGAGGCTCTCATATGAATGGGTTCTCTCATGAGGCAAGGGCACCCAAGGGTGTTCCCGAGAACCTAAAGGGAACCCACTCGCATGGGAACCTCTACCTACATAAACAACTTCTCTTTTTCTTTCCTCCATGGGATTGTGGGAATCTATAAAAGTAGGAGGATCTACCCATGGCATTAGTCCTAGGGTTTTCTCCTGGGAGCGATCTCTCAAATACACATGGAAATAAAAAGAGAGTAGTTTATGGGTAGGGTAGCTCCTGAGGAGCCGGGAGCCATTGAAATAACTGCCCACCTATGCCCGATTGGGTCAGGAGTTGCCCGACATAGAACCCTGGTATTGAGGGTCCGGGTCACCTACTCTAACTATGCCCAAGAACCAAAATTACTAAACCATGGTCAAAGTGCCTGTAACTGGCTAGTAGGCAGGCATAGGTGGGTGGTACAAGGGCCACAGTGAACCAGCAGCACCCACCAGCGTACCATCCACTGGACGCCCCTTATTACTCAGTTGTGGATGAACCTCAACTGAGTTAATATTTGGTTTCACCTTGGTAACCAATTCTGTAGGAAAATAGGTAACTTCTAGGTAAGTAGATGGTTTATACATAGATACAGGCTATTTTTACTACCTACCTACTAACAATCTGCTTGTGGGTTGTTGGTAGGTAGGTTAAAAAAAACGAAAAACAACTGAGCTAACCACTGTGGTTAGCTAGGGAACTGGAACCCAACAGAGAACTGTTTCCTGAACACTTACCATTCATCCTTGATGGTGCGCTGGTGGGTGCTTGTTCGCTGTTGCCGTTGGCATGGATCCCAACGAGGGACCTGTTGACACCCACTTGGTACCCAAATTCGGCCATTAGGCTGGGGGTTCATCCCTGTTCATGGATGTTATGTTGGATGGAGGGTGCAACTAAATTGTGGAATGTTTCACGATTTCCCCCAAACTACCTCTCTCTTCTCATGAGGGAAATCCCTTTTCTTTAAAAAGACCCAAAACTCCCTTCCCCAAGCTTCCTCCTGAGAACCTGCCCCTTCTCCGGAGTGAAATCCATTTCTTTTAAGACCCGAAACTCCCTTTCTCTCCAGAGAAGGGGGAGGGAAATCCCTTTTTCTTAAGACCTCGTCCCCATATTGTTAAAATTTGGGCAAAGGGCTATAGAGGAACACTAGGTCAGAAGAGGGTTCTAGTGTTTGAGAACAAGTGAGTTCCCATCAGTGTACGAGAACCGTGTTGGGCCAAAGACTTAACAACTTTTAATTCAAGTTTTCCTCTAAATCCAAAGAATATCAAAATCACCCACCCTTTGGACAGAATCACCTCCAGTCAGAGGGACCCAATCCAATTGAGCCTTAGTCAAATGATCCTAGTGGTGTGTTTGACTAGAATAGTAATTTGACCCCAAAAAAAACACACATGCACCACACACAACTGGGATCTAGAAGCAAATATTCTTCATTTAGAATATCCGGCCAAAAACCCTTTCCAGACCTGTCTTCCCAATTGGGCCACGTGGCCACTGTGTGTCTAATCGGTATTATACAAAAAGGGGAATAAGTGTGCAGACCAACACATTGAAAGCATTTTGAAGAAGCAACGCATTTGATGATCTAAGCTACAAACTTTCATAAGCTACTTTGTGTACGGGGATGATGTAGGAGTTGAAAGGAAAATGAAAATTTGTTGAGTACAAGATGTCATGCTAATGCAACCGATTCAAGCCGCCACCGTAGCACAAAGGATAGGAAGTTATCACTTTTGTTCACGTTCTATTGTTTTATTGGCCCTTTTAGTCCACACTTGGAGGGTGGAATTTGGTTTTCGAATCAAAAGGTGTGTATACGTCACAAATTCATCATATGATTGTCAAACTAAGTTAGTTTGATGCTTCCTTGGTTGGTTGGAACTCTTGAAGGGCAGGGTAAAGGTACCTTTGGGATGCGGCAACTAGACGCTGGTTAATAGCTTAATTAACTGCTAGAGCTCCTTCCAGGAATTTGTGTTGTTGTTGGAGGAGCTCTAGCAGCTAACTAGGCTATTAATCAGTGTCTAGTTAGTTACTGCATACCAAATGGACTGTTACCCTTGCTCTTCAAGAGTTTCAACCAACCAATGAAGTATCAAATTAACTGCTAACTTAGTTTGCCAACAACAAAGGGCTAGAATTCTTGAACCGGCCACACTCTCTCGGTCAACAAGTACTCGGTAATGGGTGATTTAACATCCTCCCACTTTATAAATTCTTAGGTGGGACACGTGGTTCCATCTGACTGTTCCACTTGTGGTTCCACCAGTTCCACTTGAGATGTGAGTTTTGGTTTTTTATCAACGTGCTTGATTAGGTTTTTCCTAGGTGGGACACGTGGTTCTATCTGACTGTTCCACTTGGGGTTCTACCAGTTCCACATGAGATGTGAGCTTTGGTTTTTTTATTAACATGCTTGATTGGGTTTTTCCTAGGTGGGACACGTGGTTCTATCTGACTGTTCCACTTGTGGTTCTACCACTTGAGATGTGAGTCAATGGTGTGGAACACTGTAGTGATGTGGAATCAATGGTGGGGACCACTGGTTGAGGGGAAGGCCTTGAGCGCCTTCCAGAATTACTGGACGCTCCTGAGGTCACATCGCCCTGTCCTGAATTTGAGACCTCAAATGAGTTTTTAAGACCTGAATTGGCGAGGGTTGTAGGGAAACAAAAAAATTGCTTCTATAAATAGTAATTACACATTTGACGTGCTAATACATTGAAGATTTTTTTTAAAAAAAACTCAAAGTATCAAATTCGGTAACCCCCTTGGTCTGAAAATGTTGCCCTATCCAATAAAGTGCACAAGTATTTTACTAGAACCCTATCTGTAAATAACAACTACACAGTTTGACTATTACTTTATTCAAGACATATATATATATATATATATATAAAGAACCATCAAATTCAATAATTCATTGGTCTGGAAAAAAAGAATTCAGGCCTACATGTAACCTTATTCTACTGAGAATTCACAAAAAAAAAAAAAGTCTCTTTCTAGCAATTACATTGGTCTTCCAAAAATTCTCACGAACCTATCAAACCATATTAGATAGGGTTAATGAAGATATTTATAAACCTCTGAAGTATGCTGGAGTTTTCATCATTAATAAGTTTTCAGGGGTAAGTGTGTTTTAGGGTTCGGGAAGGGGGATTTGAAAGTAACAATAGTAATGAGATGGTGGTAAGAGGAGTTGTTGCTACAACAAATATAACACATATAGTTAGAGCCATTGATGCAAGAAAAATGGTGAAGTCGCAATATGAAACAACCATTAACCTATCTTTGCTTGCAACATTTGTGGCTTTTGCTACATTCTCATCCCATTCAACCATAGGCAAGGAGTATAATCAATAAAAATAAGCATGCATTGTCCTAATGGATTTCTTAAACATGGTGTATATTGTTCCCTATTAGAGGAGTAACATCAATGAACTGCTACAATGGCCAATGGCTAATTAGGGATTTTGGAAAGCCATGGCCAAGCATAAGGTTTGAATATGTGGTTTGCATTTCTCTATTAGTAGGGTCTACTTTAACTTTGGGTATTGATCATGGTTATGTTATGTGTGGGTGTTCAAGATGTCTATGAAGTACAAAAGGAAAAGATGTTATTGGGAAAAAGATTAGTGCTCACCACATTGGACTTTGATATTAACATTCAACATTCCTACAAGCCGCTAGTGGTAGCCATTAGGAAGTTTCAAGTGGCTACAAATACACTTGCACAAGTTGCATGGAATTTTGTGAATGATGGGTAAACAAGCTTCTGCAAGAGCTTGGCCTTTGGTCACCTAAAATCACATGCTTGCAATTAAACTACAACTCCAAAAAATCAAAAAGGATTTGTATTTTGTGAAAGGTTGTTTTCACAATGTTCATATCATGTTGGGATCTTAACTTCTTGCATATGTGTTATTAGCCTTTAGTGGCAATGCCAACTAAAAAATAGGTAAGGTGTGAGTTTTTAGGATTTCTTAGCCCTTCTAATTGTTGACTGCCCATTGTGGGATCAACATTTTCAAATTGATACAAGTTCAATGTAGGACAATTTTTCCCTTTGTTATTTAGACTATGATCCATGTGGGGTGTTTCTAAGTATTACACACAAGGTTAAATTGGAATGGCAATTGATCATTGTGTTATATTATGAACACATTTAAGATGAGCTTAAACCCTCTTTGAATTTAATGACTTATTCAAATTATTGTAGCCTCTCAAGAATCATTGTTGTTGGTCATTAAGAGGACATTAGACAAAAATCAATTTTTAGAATGTTTGAAAATGTTTAAAATTTTTGCCATATTCTCAAAATGGGTTCCCCATTACCATTTGGGTGGTACCACTAAAAACCACCCACCCTAAATCGCAAGAATGTCGGTTTCATTTTAATTAATGAAAGGGTAAATTTCAAAAAGTAATTCTTAATTTTTTTACAATTGGCTCTCATGAACCATCACCTTTGATTTTCCAAGCCCTGGACATTTACAGTCAAAATCAATGTAAAATGTTTTTGTTTTTATTTTAGTCCATGGATCTTGTTTTTCAACTTCAAACTTACATTGGAATTGTTGCAAATTTTGTAAATGGTGTTTTCTTTCTCTCATGCATATAACTTGTAACAAATTTAATGTACATGGGGTTACACACATGAAGCATATTCCATCTATGTCACTTCACCAAAAAAATAACCATTGTCAAATAGGCCTTCTCCTCCCACCAATGAAGGATCCATGGACCCTTTGTGTCTTGTTACATTCTTCTATGACAAAAAAAGAAATGATAGATATAATCTCAATAAGTTGGGGCTAAATAAATGTGAATGTTTTGGACTCTAGATTTCTTGTGCATGCTCTAGATGCCTATGCCTAGCTATGAATGGACTTCTAACACTGTGTTCACAAATTAACAACTCCCTTTAGAATCAAACAATGAAAAGAAAGGCATAGAAAGGAGATTAAAGACCAGTGATAATGGCAAGGAGGGTTTTGCTACAATTTGGGTGGCAATGGCAGTGGTGGCAGTAGCTTTGCTACCACATTTGTAATTGCTTCCTTACACTCACTAATTAGTGTCGTGCAAAAAGAGGAAAGAGAGAATGACAAACAAAAAGGGCCAAACAAAGACAAAGAGAAAAAAATTACAGTTGCGGGCCTTTAAGAAATAGGAAAGAAGGTATCTAATTCCATTTCAATATAAAGAGGCCTTGTTGATAGTCTAGTTACACTTCCATTAGGGGGATTAGTTGTAAATCTATTTTCTAAATTTTCTTAGCACGATGGGACATATGAGAATAACCACTTTTTAGAGCAAAGGAGGAAGATAATAACAACAAGAACACCAACATCAACAAACAACAAAACAACAAACTTCATTGTCTTTTTCCATTTGATCTATCCAGTCTTATGTGGTTGGCTTTATATGTTTAAAATTACCATGTTGAAATAGGCAATCTTTAAAATATGGGATGTATCTACAATTGTGCAAATAGGTCCCAATCTAATATTTTGGTATTAAAGTGTTTAGGTCTTGTTGAATTAAGTAGCTTAATGATTATGACACTTAGGCCTATAATGAATTAGGGTTTGGCCTTGGCATAATGCCTTAGCGAAAGACTCCTTGGAAAGTTTCTTACCTTTTTCCTTCCATTTTGTTTAGTATTGTGTGATTAGCTTTGTAGATTTATGATTGCCTTGTAATGGTAGGCAGTCTTTAAAAAGTGGGGCTCATGTTCATAATAGACCTCTTACCTCATGGGCACCAAATGTCCCATGTTTCCCAACTCATTATGTATCGTTGAACCTTGTAGTTCTCATCACCCATTCGCCTCATCATGTGCCACCACTGACCTATTTTCGACTTCATCCCCCATGCAAACCACAAATCACAAACCACCCATTAGTTACCCTTTTGATTCTAACAAATCATACACCACCTACTAGTTCCCCCTACCAACCCCCAACCTTTCATGTGAATGTGGGGTCCCAACCTTACACTTTCCCAAACCCCCTCAATCATGCACAATTATGACATATTCCCCTTCCCACTTTATTGATCCCTACAATTGGCCATGATAAACGTTTTTGTTAAACATATAATTCATCCAATCCAAACTTTTATGATCATTTTGGCCCAATACTTTCATTTATTCCCACTCTGCTTGCATCAACTTAAACTTGGGTTTCAACATTGGATGTCCTTGGGTCCTTTCATTTAAACCTTTGTCGTCCTCATTTGTATAACCGCAGCCCCATCATTTTATAGCGTGATATACAAGTGACATTTCATTTTCCATTGGATAAGTTAACGTAAAACCCATACAATGTGGTAGCTTGGCATTTGCTCCTCTTGTTACCCTAATGGTGTCTGGTTTTGCCCCCTTGTGGCAAGGTGGCAAGGCAAGGAAATGTGGATTCGACTAAAAAAATTTCTAACAAGTGACTAAAAAAATTTGAAGGAGGAATTTTTTTGTGAGCCCAAGTTTTATCGACCAGTTTGAGCTCAATCCTTTTTCCCCAACATGATCCTCTAATTGACAAATGCCTACTCCACAATTTAGCATTTGGGCACGTAGGGGAATAGTTTCGGGCAACTCACGATTTGGCACCATTTTCTCCCGCACCCACGTCCTTTGAGACCACCCCAGTTTTCACCACATTACACCTCGAATCAAATGGCTACTTCTTGTTTTTTCCGAAAATTACGAGCCAAACTAAAACCTTGAACTTTCTTCTGACTCTAAGTTGGCATTCCAACGCATGCCACATTTATTAGCAAGTGGTGCTTCTAGGCTGGTTTTTGAACACTTTTAGGATTATTTTCACCTGAAGATTCAACAAGTGGATTCCTTCAGTGGTTCTAACTTTGTTTTCATATTACACAGGGTCACATTCCACCCCAAATTGCACGCATCTTTGGAACGACTTGCCTATTAACCATGACTAAGCCTTTAAGTGGAATTTGTCCCATTGTAATGGCAAAAACATTATATCAACTCACAAGCTGGATTTTATGATGCATTCCCAAGTTTTTTGATAAACTCAAATGTGAATCTAAAGTTAAAACAACGGAAGAACAGGGAGTTGGATGCACGCTCCTTAGCTCGTAACATTTTGGGGGTAAAGGGGCGTGTTGGAACTCCGAGATGAAATTTAGAAGAATGACAAGCATTCAATCACTCACATGGACCTACACAAACCAAACAACAAGTCGGTTAGTGCATAGCTAGAACATTTTTGGTGTTAGGACAAACCACGGGCAAACTTGGATTCACAAGATTCATCACGACCCGGACTTGGGGGAAGCCACCACCTTCCCCTTTATAATATACTCTATGGTTGGCCACGAGACCAGCATCCAAATGGCATTTTGTCCCGAAACCTCCAAATGGGAGTCCTGAAATTCCCAAAGTTGGAACTCCTGCAACTTTGAGGGCCCATAACTTTGTGTGCAGACCTCCGATTGATATGAGTTTTCAAGCAAAGTTGTAGCCCTTGTTAAGAACTTTCCAACGGTATGTCGCACGCCACCTACACGCAAGGAAATCAAAGCAATTCTTGACTTTTAGTGGTCGAGAGTGAAATTGTCAATTTGACTCTCGGCCCTTCTTTTGACCATAACTTTTGTTTCATGTATCCAAATGGATCATCTGAACCCATTTCAAACATCTACATTCCGAGATCTTTCCCAGGATATAAGGAACTTTTCAATCTAATTAGTTTTGACCCCTGAAATCGGCCTTTGAAGATTCGGGAGTCCATTGGGACTCCAATTCCCAAAGTGAAAACTCACTTAGGAGTGTGAGGGTTCATTCCTTCAACTTTCTTGCACTCTTGGGAGCATGAAACATGATTCTTAGGTTCATTTTTGGCCCACACCTTCGCAAGCCCTTGTTTTGGTCGCGAGCCTAGGGCTAAAATTGCGACATTTTATGCCTTCAATTCCGTGATAACTTTTGCAGCACATTTTTCCCCACACCAATTTGGAGTTGTAATTAAGGGTGGTTGTGAAGCAATAATCCACAACATGAAATGCACCCTAGACCTTCACCCCGATTAGGTTGTTCTTTAATCAAATGTGGCAAACACCTTCAATTCAATGTTAAGAAGGGTCATATTTAAAACAAATTATGCAACAAGTGCGGATGTCATATAATTCATCCCCTTTGTTCATGCATTTTATGCATTGGAGTCTCTTCTATTTTACAGTCATCGCAATTGTGAAAATGATGTCACAATCATCCCATCTACCATGGGGACTCATCAAGGTGATCCTTTAGGGGGGGCATTATTTGCTTTAACCCATTTTAAGGCTTTATATTATATAACTAATCATTTTCAGTCTTGTCTATTACCATCCATTACAAATGACACTCACATCATAGGTCCCCCTTTAATTGTATCATTTGCATATGAACATTTCTAGATCGAATTTCGTGCGATAGGTCTTTCTATTCAACCTTAGAAATGCATTGCATGGTCATCCTTTGGCCTGCCACCATATTTTAACACCCCATCCCAGTTTACCACCCCATCTTAATTTACCATCCCATCCGAAGGAATTAAAATCTTGGGGTTTATTGGGCATCTTAATTTTCAGATCATCCTTCATCAAAGATGCCATGCTAAAGGATGTTCGACATGTGGACCTTTTCCCTAAAATGGGTGATGTTTAATTGGCTTTTATAATTTTAACTCATTGTTTCATGCAACACCCATCTTATTTTTTACAATGCACACCTTCATCTTCCACCTTCACATAGTCATTTATTTCATTTGATTCCTCCGTCCTTCAAGTGTTTGGATGCCTTTTGGGTTTAAGATCCTTTGATAGTCCATAAAAACCTTTAGCTTGTAAACAAGCCTCCCTCCCAATAACTTTTGGTGGCATTGGGTTCATATCAACATCCATCATCACCCCAACAACCTATTTAGGGAATTGGGCCCTTGTTGTTTCAGTCATAGGTGTTAGGTTTATGGTTGATCAACATCTTTTGCTTCTTGAAGCCTTAGCACGAGTCGAAAACAACACATTTCCTTTCCCACAACACCTCAAGGCATCATGTGATTTTCTACCACCCCCAGCATGTGCATGTTTTTTTCTTCCATTTGAACAACTCATCAAGCAAAAAATGGTTCAACTTCAAAAATCCATTTCAAAACGTCTACACCATCATACCCTTTCTAACATGTTTTTTGATGAAACATATGAAGCCCATTGTGCTCGAAATTTATCATGTTTTGGCCTAAGGGCAAGCGCTTAGCTTACACCTTGACCAATCTTCCCAACCTTTCAATTATCTTCCCCAATATTTTCCACAACATTACGTATGCGACTTGGAGTACCCCATCCTTTAATTGCAAACATCCTTTGATGTGTGTGCACACATCCCATCGACTATATGGGTATCCACCTTTTACGTTGTGCTCATAACAACAAACGCATTGGAACCCATGATGCAATTCACAACACCTTTGCTACCATTATGTGAAATGTTGGCTTCAAAAACAATTACATGCGCTTCCTTCAACCACATTCAATTCCTTTTGTCGACAAGTTGACATTGTGTTTACCAAAATGACATTCGCACCTTAGCTGATGTTGTCATTGCCGACCCAACACGAACGAATTTACTTCCGTGATCTTGCACAACTCAAGGATTTGTTGCCTCTAATGCAACCCAAGCCAAGGAAAGGAGCTATCACAATTGACACCCCACTTATCAATTCCTTCCTTTAGCAATTGAGATATTTGGTTACTTACACAAACATGCCGATGTTTTTACACGATTGTGCCAATGCCATTTGGAGCTTGAAGGGGCTAGAGGGCCCTCATCTTTTTACCTTGGTCACTTTTCTTCGTTAAAAAGTTTCAATCACATTACAAAGGATGCGAGCGTCTTCCATCTTAAATTGGGTGATAGCCATAGGCTTAGCTACCTCCCGACTTCCACCCCTTCAAGACACACCTCCCGTCACCACATCTGATCTATTGCAAGCCATTGGTTTTTGACATATAAATATGGCCGACCTACCACAAGTGGTCAATTATGGACATGGAGAGATTTTCATAGCTACTTTGAGCCAACTTGACATCATGTCACTTCACCCTTTTCCTTAATTTTACTCCTTTGTACATTTCCTTAATCTACAGTGTGATTTTTAATAAAGCTTTACAAGACTTTTCAAAAATGATATCTATAATCTCACCCTACTGGATTGGACTGGTACCCAGGTTGAACTAACAAATTCTACCAGGACCATTCCATAGTATGTAACCAGTTGAGGTGTTCTATTGAGGCACTTCTATTGAGGACATGAAAGATCTTCGTGCTTGAATACCTACACTTTGGAAAAGGCCCACATAGAACCTGTTACCACCCAATGGAACAATGCATCACCCTCCAGGGCTGGCTGTGTTGCTAGATACTGGGTCCATTCTATAGGACATGAGAGATCCCTCAAAAACACCTGTTTGGTGGTTGTATCATCTCAAAATGTTGGAATTGAAATGCTGTTGAAAAAAGTTCATAACTTTTGTCTTTATATATCATCCTTTGTCCATACTTGGAGATGGAATTTGATTTTCGGGGGCAAAGAAGGTAAATGAACTCATGAACTCATCACATCATAGTCAATAAAGTGTGATCCAGTACTTGTCACAATTGTGAGAGAGGTTTTCTTTCCCCCTATGTGACTTAGGCCTGCTTAACACTAGGAGTCAGGGCCAATGTTCAACCCAAATCAAGCATTCCTATTGGTGAAAAAGTTGAAATCAGCCCCAAGGGCCTTACACTAGGAGACTGAACTAGAAAAAATCTTTTCAATCTGCCCCAAGTTACTAATAAATGCTGAACTTTATGGGCTTGCATTGGCCCCAAGTGTGGAAAAAGGATACCATCGAATTTGGGAGGCCAATTTGCAACCCTTGAGGCCATTCATTGTTCCAGCATTTATTATATCCTGACACCAATGTTCTAGCATTTATTAGTAACTTGGGGCCAAACAACAGGCCAAAAATGCTCAAAGTTGGCCCCAAGTTCTTTCGGCCCTGACTCCTAGTGCTAAAGGGGCCTTGTAGACATTGCATACTGGCTAGAGCTCATGTTAGGGCTCGTTCTTTTCGAACCCTTCAGGACTCAGGAGATACTTCTTTTCAAGTAGGCACAGGTTCGGTTACTAAGTTGTCCATCACGGAAGGCGAGGTCAAATAGGGGTTATGTTGCTTTCATACAGCCATGGGGACCCAGACACCAGCCTTTGGTTCCATGAGCTCAAAATAACATAACCGAAATGTGTGTTCCCACCATTGATTCTAATCCCTGGGCTGTTCCTCACCGTTGATTCACATCACAAGTGGAACTAGGTGCACCCTACAAGTGAAACTATCTGGGGACACTAGAATTGGTTATTTATGGCAAGAGTTATTGTCAAAGAATTCTGGATTTTTTTTTTTTTGCTTCCAAAAAATCCACATGGATGAAGTTTGAAAACAAATGCATGAGACCTGTTTGAGGAGGAACAAACAACAAACAAACAAGGACAAAAAAGAAGGTGAGATATAACTTGGGTCAACCACATGGGTGTGGATTCATGGCCCCTGGCTTCCCTGGAGCTCCAGGCACAAGATGCCGGAACTCCAACAAACTTTTGTGTGGTGTTCCTTCCTTTTTGTATGAATCAAGATAAACTAATATGTTGTATCATATGGTGTGCAAAGACTTACACACGTAGAATGGGGAACATGCAGTTAGACTCGAACACAACATTTTTCAACTCTTTGCTGTATCTTATACGCCGTTCAACTACCCAATTATGGGTCGTTGTTCTAACTGGGTAGTTGTCCTATTTGGTATGAATTCATGTCCAAATTTGGAGTGAACCGACAAGCTGGCACTTCCAGCATCTCCAGCGGTGCTCAGTATATGACTCAGTAAAATTAGATGAAGAAAAGTCAAAACATGCTGGTTTGGCTCAGCATAATTGTACAGTTTGCAGTGGCTGGTTTATGGGAGCTAAACTCATTTTTTCACACCCCTACAACGTTGACTTCCTCCACATGTTGACATAAATGTAATTTTGTTGTTCTTGCTAGAGATGCTCTTTGTGCATCATCCATTAAAAAACCATAGACACCACCAGGTTGTTGTTGATTCTTTCTATTTTTAAGGGTCTTTTGACAAAAGGTATCCTCAAGATATTTTGTGAATTTATAGAGTTAAACATTTTTTTCCACACCCCTACAACTGTTGACTTCATCCAAGATTTGACATAAATGCCATTTTTGTTATTCTTGGTAGAGATGCTCTTTATGCACCATCCATTGGAACTATAGACACCATTTTGCTGTTGTTGCTAGAGATGCTCATCTTGCACCATCCAATGGAAAACCTATGACTCAATTATGGATGAACTTTGGCTGAGTTGACTTTGGGTTTCACTTTCATTTCAAGATAGGGGTTCACTATGTAGGTAATTGGCTGGCTACTAGGTAAATAGATGCATATAGATGATTTATATCATATCTATGTACAAAAAATGCTTATGTGATTATCTCACTAAGTCTTGTTTGTAGGTAGATATTGTGGCCTATGGCATTGAGCACATAGTTGGAACATAGATATACAAAGTACGTATGTTTTTTGAACCATAAAATAAGGCCAAATCAATAGTTGAACATTGCCTAACAATTTTATTTTTTATTTTTATCAAATTTCCACTGACAAAAATTACTCAAATTTCAATTCCTTTGACACCATAAGTCTAGAGATTATGAAATTGCCTTGGTGCAATCATACCCATATGAAGGCTTTCCGAAAGTATCAAAGGCACCCCCCCCCCCCCCCCCCCCCCCCCCACCCTATATATATTTTTTTTTTTTTTTTTTTTTTTTTATATTACTTTAACAAAAAAACAACACAACAACAACTAAAAACTATTTCAAAATTAAAAAAATATA
>Ga0116231_10007491_pt1 | contig 19915 bp, 21 predicted proteins | sample S1TSphgellanicum_2_FD_89695 | JGI IMG/M metagenome (GOLD analysis project Ga0116231, IMG submission 89695) | Host-associated microbial communities from peat moss isolated from Minnesota, USA - S1T2_Fd - Sphagnum magellanicum MG | ecosystem: Host-associated > Plants > Peat moss > Unclassified...
TGAAATAATTTATTTTAATACAAAATAATAATAAAATAAAATAAAATAAAATAATGCAGCACACAAAAAAAAGAAAAAGAAAAAGAAAAAAAGGAAAAAGATGGCCAATTGGTACATCTATGGTACCTTCAAAAGCAAGCAATTCCCATGTGATGAATGAAAAACTGTAAGGCCACTAAGTCAGGTAATGAATAAAAGAAAATGAGTGAATGGATGAATGAAAAGCTTTTGATCCAAGCAGACAAATGCATAGACAAAGAACTCCATCCAAATTGCCGCCTTTTGATCTCGCTCTATTCATCTAAACTGCTGCCCCCCCCTTCCAATTTCGTTTTCTATCCATGCAAACTGCCCTCTTTGGAATTCTCTGAACTATTCATCCAAACTGTTTCACTCCCTCTTCGGTTTTGCTCCTCTCTGTTCATCGAAACTACTTCACTCCCTTTTCGGTTTCGCTCCTCTCTGTTCATCCAAAATGGTCCGCTGACTCCCCGCTATCTATTCATCCAAATTTCTTTCTGTTCATCCAAGAAGCAGCTCCCCGGCCCCCTTCTCTCTCTCGCTCGGTCGCTCGGTCGCTCGCTGGGCAGCGACAGACGCAGCAGCGGCGAATGCATGCACGCATCTCCGTTGTCGGAATGCACCGCCGTTTACAAACACCACCGCCACCACCACCAACAAGCAACACAAGAAAGAAGGAAGAAAGGAAGGTTGGGAGAGAGAGAAATTTCTCTTTGTTTTACTCTCTGATTTTTCACCAACCACCCCGCCCCCCCCTTCCCTTTTTGTCCCCTTTTTTTCCCCCTTTTCTGGGTGTCCAATTTTTGTTGCGAATATGCTCAAGAATTTTTCTTTACTGTTGGTGATTGATCATCAAGCCACGAGATTACGCGGCATGGGGGAAGGAAAAAGCATTATGCTCTTGTGCAGCAGCAGTGTGTACTTACTTACGCGAAATGGTTGAAGAGTTTGTTCTGTTGTTGTTGTAGTTGTTGTAATAAGTAAAACTTTTGTCTTCTGGTGTCTATGAAGGTGTTTGTTGCGTCTCTTTCCTGGAACCCAACCCACTCACTCCAAAGCCAGCCCAAGGTGGGTGGGTGGGTGGCTGGTTGTGTGTATGTGCGTTTTTTTGGTTTTTGATGAGTTCTTTTCCTTGCACACATCCTGGGGTATAGATAAATAATTTTACATTTTTGTGTTTAGAGCCACCGAGAGAGAGAGAGAGAGAGCTTCAAGGAGGGTGGTGCAAGAAGAGCTTCGTGTTGGGTTTTGGTTTTGTGGAGAGTATTGCTGCGGAGCTTCTTCATGTCACTTTCAAGTAGTAGTGTAGTATTGGGACGTGTGGGTTTTGGGTGTTGGGGGATTTTATTTTTCTTATTGTTGTTGATCTTCTTTGTGAATACGGTGGTTTTGGGGTCTGCGTTGCGTATTAGGGTTTCGTGATCGACGAGTTTTCGAGGGATTTCTGGCTTCCATCTCCGTGGTTGCATATGGCTTCCAAGGAGACTGTGGGTTGCTTTTTGGGTAGAGGACTGTTGGGTGGTTGAGTAGCGCTTTTTACAAAGCCTGTCTGTTTTTGAGAGAGTTTTTTTTTTTTCTTTACAGCAATGCTACACACGTTGAGAGCAGATTAGGGTTTTATTGGTGACGAAAACGAGCTGATCAGATATATTTTTGGAAGGGATTGTACGCTTCGGATCTTTGGCGGAGGGAGTTTAGGGTTTTGGTCGTTGAAGGGATTGTAGGGTTGTGATATTTGGAGGGATTGTAGGCTTTCCTTTACTGGGGCACTTTTCTTTTGAGAATTTGAGTTTTGAGAGTTGAGGCAATGAGCAAGCAGTATAGGAAAGTTGTTGTTACATGAAAATTCTTCACAAGGATCCCATGCCATTCTGAAGGAGGATGAAGATTTTTGACATGCTGAAGAAGAAGAAGGTGGTGAGGAGCAATGGGCATGCAGATTCAGTGTTGTCATCATGCGAGGCTCAAGATCGTGAATTCAAGGGCTTCAAAGTTGGGGTAGAGCCTCCGGTGTGGGATGCAATGACACAGCCGGCTAGGGTGGTGCATGGGACATCATCAAGCCCTCGCCCTTGTCGGAATGGGAGCTTAGATCATGGTCCAGGTACACGCCGAGAGCATGCATCCAATGAAGGATCTGAACATTCTTCAAATGGAACCCCACGTGCAGCATCAAATGGAATCTCCCACCACAACCAAGTGTGTTGCAGCCCAAAAGTATTGAAGGTAAGCGCTTTGTGGGGCAAGCAGTAGGAATTTGAGAGAGGAGAGTAGAGTAGGGTGTCCCCTTTTGTCCTTGTATTTTCTTGTGAGTGCTATTGCAGCTACTTTCTTGTGTTTGTTTTCATTCGTTCTTTTCTCCAAGGTGCATTTCATGTTGACATCCATGGAGAGTGGTGTGGAGGCAGGTGTTGGGTGCTGATGAAAATGAAGGAGGAAAAATATTGACCTACATTAAAGAGCATGGTGCAAATGAGAGGTGGACTTCTTCTTCAGATTCAGATACATCGGAGCGCAGCATAAGTGAATCTCCTAGAGGTGAAAGGTTGGCCACAGAGCAACCGCTGTTCTACAGTAAGTCAGCTGCACCCCAGACATTCCTAGGGACAGCTGTTATGCCTGAAGGTCGTGATTCTTGCTCACAGATTGGAGGGATTACAATCGGCAATCAGTCAACCCATCTTTGCTCAAATGGTGAGTCCTACTCTGTGCCTGATATATACTTGTGAAACATTGATTGCATGACAGTGGAGTGGTTCTGGAGATAGAAAAAAAAAACTTGACACTCATCGCCCTAGAAGAAGCATCCCCCTGCACAATCAACAAGTGCTCAGGATAGGTTGTTGCTATAATTTATTCTATTGAACTTGTTACTGGAGCTAGCAACATGGGCTACTGCTCACCACAAAATAAAATCTGGGAATGACCTGTGAACATGGAAAAGTCTATTTTTTGTTCATGAGCAATTGTAGCATGATTAGGGTTGGAAGACTTTTGTGTCTGTCTGTCAGTATCAATGCTCTTTTGCTTTTTTTATGGTTCTCTGTTTCTGAAGGTGTGACCATATTGCAACAGGAATTCAGCCACTGGCACGCTTTAAGTCAGAGCCAATACTGAGCCAGAATGTTGTTCGGAATCTGTATGAGAGGAGGTCTTCCACACCTACGGTACTCCTCAGTCCTCGCATAGAATCAGAAGATTCAACGGGTACTGGGAAAGGAACCCCATGGGAGATGTCAGGGGCATCCACCCCACAGCGAAGCCCAAAGGGACTATCATCACCAGTTTTACCGTCCACTTCCCTCCATGAGCGTGTGTATCAACCTCATAAACTCCCAACACCACCCCGGTCACCTCCTCCGGAGCCTCATGCCCAGTCCCCCTCCCATGGAATCGCAGCTGGGATGAGACTGAGGGTTGACGCAGACTGGATGCGAAGCAATCGTGGGCTAGAACTGCCTCCTGTTCCTTCTCACGTCTCTTCTTCCCCACACTCACTGTCCCACTCTCCTTACCATTCTACCCGTTACTCTTCTCCTCAACGGTCACCCTGTAGATCACCCCATCTGTCACCCCTCCGATCTCCTTGCCATTCTCCAGTTGCGAGACCTCCAAAGAGGTGGCGAAAGGGTCAAGAACTTGGCAAGGGCTCATTTGGAACAGTTTACGAAGGCTGGAATCTGTGAGTTCTTCCTCTTCCTCTTCCTCCTACATCTTCTCTTCCTCTTCACCTTCCATAATGATGGTTCCCCATTGCAGAATGTCATAGACATTCTTCCCTCATTCAATTTTTGGTGGAAAATCAAGCACATCTTGGCTTCTAACTTTGGTAGTTTGTGCATGTGTATACAGGGATGACGGGAGTTTTTTTGCTGTAAAAGTGATTGACAGTGAATCTATAGCACCAGAGATCCAGCAGGTATGAGTCAGTCAGGTTCTGAAGGTTGGACTGGAGGTGATTCAGTTTTTTAGCTTGGTCTAGAATTCACTGTTACCAAATCTCCCAACACCAGTGGACTCCTGCATGAACTTTGTATCCCACTATGGTTATGATCTGTACACACCATGCATATCCCCTAGATACTCTGATCCCAGATCAAGATGGTTCAATATGACTTTGCACTTGAGTACTGTGCTCATGTAGGCATCTAACACATCTCGTGGTTGTTTATGTTATATATGGCAGGAAGTTACAATGTTAAGCAGGCTCAGACATCCTAACATTGTCCAATATTATGGCTCTACCATAGTATGTTTGCTTGCCTCTTTATTGCCCACATGCTTGTAGGCAAACTACAGTTAGAGATGCTGAGGTAAGTTTTTGTCAGTTGAATGGATGGTCAATGCATGCTGTGTAATATTGATTACAAGGGCGCCAGATGGTTTGGCAAGTACAAGAATATGGGCTGAATCTCTGTTTTTTGACATGTTTCTTAGGAGAATGGATGTCTCTATATATTCCTAGAGCTAGTCAAAATGGGATCGCTTCAGTCCATCCTGAAGAAGTTCCAAGTTTTTGATGAGGTGATAATCAGCACATACACTCGCCAAATTCTTGAAGGATTGGAATACTTGCATAGCAAAAACACGATTCACAGGTACAAATTTTCCCACACCTTTCAAACAAACATTGGTTGGTGTTTGTTGTTCATCATTGTGTGAAGGCAATCTGCTTGCGTGATGCAGTTCAAGTCTACCTGGAAAAGGGATGGTTCTCAATGATCCTGTTTGCAGAGTATGATAAAGAGTTGTAGTCTCTGAGGATACTAAGCATTATTTTCTGCTGAAGTGAAATGAGATAATAATACATTGGCAGGTAGACAGAGTGGGGAGATTGATACCATGTGTTTTCTGCTTATGTATGCAGAGATATCAAGTGTGGCAACATTCTGGTGGATTCAAATGGTCAAGTGAAGCTTGCGGATTTTGGATTGGCAAAACAGGTGACCCTATCTGCTCCCTTGCTCTTTTTGCAGATTGTGATATGCACTTTTGGAACCTCACTGCTCTATAACTGTTAGCCCTCACAAGGGCAACCTACACTGTTCCACATTCATGTTCTTGTAAAAGTGTGCACCTGGGCTTCATGTGACTGAATATATGGAACTTAAATTCTAAGGCCCAAAGAAGATTTTGTTGTTACTCCCCTTCAGTGATTCCTGTCAATGTGTTCTGATTCAAAGACAAAGATTTAGCAGGACTCTGAGACTCATTGTTTGGAAGGTAGCCTGTTGAGAAGCTGATATCTGATATTGGTTGTCATTTCTTATGTTGCAGATGAATAAAGCTCTAGCTACATCATTTAAGGGTACCCCATTCTACATGGCACCTGAGGTCAGTGTTTGTTGTGCATGGTGGATGAGACAATTACTTATTTTGGGCTGAAGTCCATTGACACTAGACCTCTTTCCTCTTGACCCAATGCTGACATGTTCTATGTGACATTTATTACTCCAGACTCTAAACTTGTAAGCAGTTCTATATGTGACAGGTAATGGTACCAGTCAAGAACAATAGGGCTTATGGTGTTGCAGTAGATATCTGGAGCTTAGGCTGCACGGTTATTGAAATGGCACAGGGCAGGCCACCTTGGAGTGAGTTGGGTGTGGTGAGTAGTCTCTCTGGCATTCTGTCTTTTGTGGGTCTTGAGTGATATACAATCCTGAGCATTCCATTGGCTGCATGAGTACTTTGGCAGATATATTTGAAGAATTTCACAAAGTTGAGATTTGGATCAGTGTCAAAGATGGAAGATTGACAATGTGCCACCATGCAGTGTGGTTTCTTTTTCAAGGTGACAAAAGGGGAACTGCCTCCAATACCTCCTCATCTCAATAGTGAGACAAAGGATTTCATTCGAAGGTGTTTGCGGGTGAAGCCAGAGGAACGGCCGTCTGCAAGAGAACTGTTGGAGCATCCCTTTGTGGCTCATGCACTGCCCACATTTGCAGCAGCTGCATCAGCTTCTGGATTACGCGCTGATTTGCTCTTGTAATTATCATACCCTCTCTGTGTTTTTCCTTCACCCATTCATTCACTGAAGGGTACCTCATTCTACCTGGCACCTTACCTCAATTGCAAATTACTTGGTGAGTGATGCCCATCGGGCTATGACTGCATTCATTCTTGTTATGTTAGTTTTGGTTTTTCTGGAACAGATGCAAGAGATACCTGTCAAAGTGTTGTTATACCATAGAGATGGGTTGATTTACAATCCAACCCAGGAGGAAGATGTCACATTTTGAATCAATTAAATTTTGTTAGTGTTACACAGAGCTGGAGATAATCTAGCTGTGAATGTGTTAGTTGCATTTGAGGTAATATGTCCCATGTTTCAGAAAATCCGGGGGAGTCAGGATGTCTTCAATTGTTGTTCTGTGGGTATTTCTGTATTGTAGAAGGAGAATCTGACAATGAAGTGAATTGATGGGATGTTTGACAGAGGCGGGCAGCTCCACTGATATCACACTCTCCTTACAAAAGTCAAGCTCTTCTGCAGATGAAAGCCAGTGTTGATAACGTCAGATCTTTGTGTCTTCTCTCTTGGCACCTGTTGAGTCAAATAACACTTCTATGCCTTATAGTACATCCTTGTGGTACACAAATGTATTTTGTCAAGGAGGAAGCCCATGTAAAAGGGGCCCTCCAGTGAATCTGGGGAGACATTTGAGTGATATTTTGGCATCAACAATTTAATTCACATGGGGGGGAATTGGAACCAGTTAGTTTGGAGCTGCCTCTAGGACAAAACACACGTTTAACATGTAGAAAATGTTCAGGTGGAGATTAAAGCCTGTGTGACGTGCAGGGTGAGACTGGTGAGCCCAATTGAAATGAAAACGGATTTTTAGTTCTGGTCAGTCATCAGCTGAGATGTGGATCATCTCCATTAATTGTAAAACACTGGGGTCTTTTTTTATCTTCATGCATACAAAAGCCAATCAACTTTGTTCAGTTTGAAGGTGCTGATGAAACACACAAAGTCTCTTCATACAAAATGAAGGCTATGGAGTTAGTCTCTGATCAACTGCAGAAACCGGTATGTCTTTTCACATCTTTCCTGTATTTGAATTATGGCTGTCATTTCAAGCAGTTGTATAGGTTTCCAAGTGCACTTTCAGAAAGCTGAGATGGCACTTGGAATAGGCATTGCCATGGTAGCCAATTGCGACGCACTTGGACTCCAGTATCTACTCTGGTGAGTGCAGGGATGTCTGTTCTGGCCTCTACAGTCTTTGAGGAAGTTAGCCAGGTTGATGGTTTTGCATCTAGGGGCAGGAAGTTTGTTCTCCATTTCAAGATCAAAGTTCAGAATTGCTTGCACACTTGAGATCTTGTCTAGACTGCTTGCATGAAGTGCTTTCTCAGCTTCTCAGACAAAGTTTTGGTGGCCTTTTAGGTTCTTCTGCTTGGCAATCATGCTACTTTGTACATTGTCACAACTTTCCTTCATTGCAGTCTTCACAGCATTCAAGTGTTGATATTGGAAGCTGAGCCTCTTCTGCCTCCACAGAAAAACTCAGTTTACCCAGGAACAACCCATTTGGTCAATCAGGAGAAAGCTGAGCTCTGCCACTTGCAGAAAACCTGCAACTGTTTGTTTTGTTCTTTGAGGAGAATGATGAATCCCCGAGCTGATTCACGCATGGCCAGAGTGAACCCGACAGCCACCACCAGTACACACCAAAGAAGGGGTGGATGGTGGGTGGACACAGGAAACACTTTTCCCATTGAGAGATCCAGTTCCGTATCTAACCTTATTTGAACTCAATTGCGGGTTCATCAACAGGTTCATCAACGAACCCCAACTGAATGATGAGAGAGGCTTCTGATGGATGGTGTGCTGCTGGTGGCTGTTGGCTCTCTCTCTCTCTCACTCTTGCCATATTCGGAAACTCAACTTGTAACAACCATGTAAAAAAAAACCAATCAAAATTTCCAACCTTGATTTAAAAGACTGAATGATGCATAGATTGGGTACTTGAAAAATGATGTGTAGAATTAGTAGAGGTATAAAATATATGAAGGGTTTAGGGTTTAGGGTTATTAGTATTATAATAAAAATACTATAATAATTACATTGTTGTTAATAATTACATTAGTTTTAGATTACAATTACACCAAAAGATTACATCATTCTTAATATGCAGAACAATTTTTTATATTACTCGACAAAACCACATTATTGGAAAAACTAAAGCAAAAGATTTAGCCAAATTTGGCTATAAACCAGAAATAACATGCAAATCTTTTTATATGTCTGGTGACATCACAATGAAAACTAAAATATATGAATCTGGCAATCTTTACCTTTATTTTTTTTTTAAATAAAAAATTCCTCCTTTTTTACAAAATCAGTTCATTTTCAAATATTTGATTTTGAATTTATTATATTATTTTTGGCGAAAATGTTTTGGCCAATCAAAAAAAAGTGTCGAAGTCCCAAATGTGTCTGTGTCTGGAGGTCGGTGCCCGGACACATTTTTTGGTGCTGCCCATTACAGACTTTTGGTCCTGTCATGCCACATTTTTTGGGCTTGTAAATAGTATAGCCCCCAAAAAAAAAAAATTTAAATTCAAAAAACTCAAATTTAGGCATAACTTATAATTGACTACTGAAGGGAATAACTCTTATTTATTTTTCCTTTATTTATTTATTTATTTATTTTCACAACCCCCATACCTACAAGACATGAAAAGAAAGGCAGAGGATTAGGGTTTAGGGTTTTAGGGGACTGGAGATTTCCGCTTACTCCGCCGCATAGCATTTGTGTGTCTGTGTCCGCGCGCACGTTGAGCTTCTTTCTCCATCGCCCAGTACCCCCCCCTCGCCCACCCCCGGTACTTACTGTTGCTTCCAGAGAGATTCGTTGTTTGATTGACACGTAAAAGAATTCCCTTCTTCTTCGGTCCTATTCGTTTCTCTTCTGCATTGCACTCAACTACCAGCCTAATACAGTTTTAGTGCCTTAACTTTTTTCTGACTGGAGAAGGGTACAAGGGAAGTTGGTCGACAAGTTTCTTCTTCTTCTTCTTCTTCTTCTTCATTTAGTGGAGAAAATCGCTTGTCTGTGGTTTGGAGGAGTATTGAGGCGATTATTCTCTGCATTTTATTTTTTTACTGCGGAGTTAATTTTCCGACCTCACAACACAAAGTTGAGCTTCTGTCTTTCATCAACAGGTTTTGTTTCTTTTCTCATATCCCCCTCCCCACCCTCCTCCTCATTCAAGTGCAAAGGTTTTGCGACGATGAGAGAAAGCGGGGTTTATTTCAGTTGGAGCTTTTGATTTAGGGTTTTATAGCAGTTGGGTCTGATTTTGTGGTGACACATGGGAAAAGAAACCAATGGGGCTGATCGAGAAGGAAATCAATGGGGATTTCTTCTTTTTGTATTCTATTTTGCAATCATCGCTGAGCAGCACCTGGAGCACCAGAAGAGGGGGGGAATAAAAACAAAAAAAAACCATTATTAGCTTTCTTAGAAAGGTTGTGATTCATTTAGGAAGAAATTAAGGTTTCTTCTTCTTTGCATGATTTGATCATGTCTTTTCTTCCTTTTTCCTCTGGACCCCCCTTTAAAATCATCACACAAATCATAACAAGTAGATATCAAAAATTTCTAAGTTTGATGGTGATGGATCCAGAACATAATAATTAGGGTTTACGTTTTCCTACCTCTCTTTTTTTGTGTTTTTAGGGGAACAGAAGTCTTTTGGTTTTCAGAAGCTATGAGCAACAACGTGAAGCATGCACTATCGCTGCTTCAAGCATTCCGAAGGCCTTCTTCTTCACCAATACGATATTTTCAAGCTCCACCAGTAATGTCTGTTCAAAGTCACACATCGACATCACATCTGTGGAAGAAGAAGCAGCCAAGTGATTCAGATTTCTTGTCCCCTCTTCTCAAGGTACCTTAAGAAGTTTGGGAGTTGGAAACTCAAAGGCTGCCCTGTAACTTTATGTGTTGACATCTTGCTGCTTCCACAGTTTTATCTGGTGAAGAAGAAGCTGCAATGAAAATGGATTCTGAAAACATTGGGAAAATTCTAAGTTCAGTGTTTTGCAGAGATGGGTGGCAGCTGGTTCCTCCAATCTTCGGCATGGGTTGCCGCAGGTGTCATCATGGGCAGGATTTGTCACACATAGTTTCCTTTCTTCAGCTGCATCTCCAAATCTTTCGAGCAAGTCAGGCAGCCCAGGAGTGGCAGCCGCAGCATCAGAGCAAGGTCAGGAGTGGACAGAAGAGAAATCAGAGCCTGTCAAAGGAGTTGTTGAGACAGCCAGTGATGAGGAGAAAAAAGGAGAGGAGGATCTATTTAGTGTGAAGGACAAGGACAAGGACAAGAGTTCTCCAGCAGGAGGCAAATCTGTTAATCCAGAGATTGAGGTTGGAGGAAAATCTCTTGAGGAGAGTGAAGCAGAGCTCTTAGCACTGCTGGGAGAGAGGGAGGCTCTCTTGGAAGAAAAAGATAAGACAATTGAAGATCTGAAGGACAAAGTAATGAGGAGTTATGCAGAGGTCCAGAACATACTAGACAGAGGACGGCGTGAAGCTGAAAATTCCCGCAAGTATGCTGTCCAGGTAGTTTACTTTTCATCTTTCTTTCTATCTGCTTATACAGACTCCAAACTGGCTTGTTTTTATGGCTATGTTACCAGGCTCTTTCTTCTCTGTTCCTCTAAAGTGACTAGAGCTTGTTTGCAAATAATCTATGATCTGTAAATCAGGTCCATCTTCATGTCAAGATTAGCAGGTTCCAAGATCCTTCAGTAAGGCAGATATATGCCACCAGGATTGAGTGCTTGATTGAGGTTAATCAAGATGAGCTGTTTGCTTGGTGCAGAATTTTGCAAAAGGGTTGCTTGATGTTGCCGATAATTTGGGTCGAGCAGCAGCAGCAGTGCCTGAAGAGTTCCGCAAGTCAGATGGGTCAGGAGAAGAGCCCTCTGGTGCTGCAAAGATTCTCATCTCATTGCTTCTGGGTGTGGAAATGACAGAAAAGCAACTCATCCAGGTCTATGCTTTACAACCCTTCACCACATAGAGAATTTTTTTCCCTCAAACTTTCAGCCTGGTGCAATCATGAACTCCTATTTTTTGTACAGAATCAACCCTTCTGATTTTTAGACTAGCCTGTCTGTCACTGCAGTATACAGTGATACATCTGACATCCTTTGCACATCTATCCAGGATTCTCCTCAACATTTGAGGAAGAACTAAGGATAGTTGTGTAAAGGAATGTTCTGCAAGTCAAGGTAAGGGTAGAGGCCACCCTTATAATTCTTCTCATAGCTAGTTGATGTATCTATGTCCTGTGGTTTATTTGGAAACTTTGTGCAGGATGAATGGTTATAATACATAGGCACCTTTTAGGGCCATTTGGCATAGTGCATTGGTTGCTGAACATCATGCTGGATGTTTTACTTCATAATGAAGCATGGGCATCTTGTGTCATGGCTGTGAGAATAGTTTTGCTGACAAGGGTTGAACCCACAGGCATTCAAAGCAAATGGGTTAGAAAGATACGAATCTCTTGGGGAGGCATTTGACCCAAACCTGCATTCTGCCGTATTTGAAGTGGAAGATCCATCAAAACCACCAGGCACTGTTGCTGTTGTTTTGAAGGTTGGCTTTTCTACCTGTCCAGCTTAGCTGTTTCCACTGTTCAAACAAAAATGGCCCAATTGGTAGACATACAACCAGAGGCCCATTGTAAGTCCAAAAGCTGTAAGGTTCAGCTCTTGTTTAGGTTCAAGTGGGTCAAAATCAGATGGATTATTCTTCTTCTGCACATTATCCTGATGGGGTTTACTATATTTAATAACTGCTGCTATGATGATGCGTTCCAGGTGGGCTACAAGCTTCATGATCGAGTAATTCGGCCTGCTGAGGTTGGAGTAGTCAAGGCACGATAGAGTTCAATCTTTCTGCTTGAACTGGTCTTTGAGTCATGAAGAGAGCAGATTGTTCAGGGGATTTCTCCTCTTCAGCTTAAGAATAAACTGTATAGAGACAGGATTGAAACTTTTTTTGTAGGTAACCAAGAGGGTAGATCAAGGGTACCTGATATAGAAGAGGCCATGTGACCCAGGTAAGTGCAAATGAGATCACAAAAAGTTCAGGAACTTGATCAAGGTAGTCAAGATGTGTCAAAATTTGGACATGCGGGAATGTAGGGAAGTCCAGAAGCCAGTTAGTTGCATTTTCTCAGAATGCAACAGTCAGGGGTGTTTACCCTGCAATCTGTTGCCTTTGCAGACATTCAGAAAGTGTAGTGATGATTCAGAGGCCAGCTGTAGAGGAACAGATTATTCAAACTGTTGTGAATCCAATGTCATTGTGGGTAATAGAAATAAATACCGTCAGTTGCAGTTCATCTTTTGTCTGTCAGCTTTACACCTTGTGGAGTATTCAATAGGAGAAGTAGTCATAGACAATAGTAACTAGTACTATGGATGTTCTTGCGGGAAGGTCCCTGAGGTTCTTGCCAAGTTTATCATCTTTGGAACGTACCTATTGCGTTCAGGATCCTCTGTACACTTCCTACTTCCTGGTATGGTACACCACGAACTAAAACATATGTGATATAGACGTTGGTGATGGTTCTAGTATAAGGTTAATTTCCAAAGCATAGTTGGCATAGATATCTTTCTATTGGGTCAAGCTAAATTTATTTGAGGTCAGATGTGGTGCTGTCTTGAATGCTAGCTAACATCAACTGGGTCTTCATGAGTCATTCTAAAACATGAAATGTATCTATATATATGATTAAAAAATGATTTAAAAATGTTAATGAACGTAATAAATTTTACATCATAACCTACAATTAATGTTTGCTGTTAAATAATTGTAAAGAAACTAAGTTGGGAAAAATTAAAATTTTGACCCCCTTCTGATTTTTTCAGAAGTTTAACCTTGTACCTTTGAAGTACATGGAATAGTCCTCTCCATTGGACTAGCACAATATATTCAAAATATATGGGAGACCTTTCATATTTATTTTTAATTGCTGCACTTTAGAATTTGGTATTCAAATGTGGATTGTGCCATATCCAAACTGAAAAAGCAATGAAAGCATTCACATTTTGTTTGTGAAGAATTCACGAATGTGCAACTTGCAAACATCCACTATTGTGACAATGTTTGGGAAGCATTCTGCAATGTGCACAAAGAAAAGATCATTAAAAATAAAAAATGTTCTTTCACTAAAGGTTTTTCACCATCAAGATACAAGGACAGGTTAACATGTTTATGCATATCAACGGTAATGAAGGCCTAGCTTGCAGATCAATTATGTTTCATTAAGATAAACATTGAAGCTGAAGATGTTAAGTTTCTCTGAGCATCCCTGACCTTTTGACTACTTGGTGACAAGTGCAGAGTCCATGTTCATCAAAAAGTTTTGCTCCACTTAAACAACTCCATCTTGACAACACTAAAACCAAAACACCACATGGCAATTTTTTCCAGATTGGAACCGATTTGATTGATCTTGGTCTCCATACATATCTGAGAGAGTTGAGAACACAACTTGCTGTCAAATCTTCTCAAGAATTGATGCAAATGAGAAATGGCCCATTTAGAAAGGAACAGGGTTTTTATTATTCTGTATTTATCTTTGCTGAAACCCACAAAATCCTACCCTGGGCCAGTTAACAAACCTCAGGACTTAGGGTTTTCCACTCTAATTCTCGTCCATTGTCATCTGGTTTAATCACACTTCTTGATCCCGAAACCCCTGTTTACACAACATACACCAGGATGACAACATTGGACAGGGTCAGTGGCCTTGGTTATTCCTTCACAGCCCTGAAGATAATGGCATAAAATACTACCTTATAATGCATAGACTGATACAGTTTCATATATTGTCTCTCTATTCAAGTCTACCAACCCAAATGTACGAAAGATCATGATGGCAAATTAGGCAAACAGTGAATGCACCTACACTCATATAGTCAGGGATAAGGTCACCTGACTGATCAATACACATTACATGTCAAACTCAAACCATGTGTTCTCATTATGATTATAGGTTCAGTTGTGAGTCGGTAGACTATGCAGAATTTACAGAAATCGGACTACATCCCCTCAAGAATAAAGTTCAATGCAGAAGTTTGATAACATCATGTGTTCATAGAGGTTAAAGACAGCTTAACAGGTAAGAAGACCATTGGAAGGGAAATAAGCCCAGATTGCAATACCTGAGATCACCAATTCACCAACTACGTCTTTCCATTTTGAGGATGGACATGTTGAGGAAACTTCCAGAGCTCTCATCTGCAAGTTCAAATTAGCATGTACATGTGGTCATAGATAGCAGGCAATAGAGCTGAACAATCAAGATATCTAGAATGCAGAGTAGGTTAAAACAAGCAGAAAAAGACAGAAAAAGAAAAATATCCTTATTTATTCACTCATCACAAAGCAGTAAGTGAATCCCACCCATTTTCTTTGCAGGTTAAACTGTGGCCAACATTATGTGAATTATAGATTCAACTGTCAGAGGTATGTGACTACACAAAACCTGACTTATGTTTCAGAAATGTTACAAACTGAGGTAACTTACCTCCAGCCTAATATTGACAAGCATACTGTAGACACTGTTGATATACATGATTGGAAACTTGCACAAGGTTCCAACAATGCTCCAACTAGGACACTGACAAAAAAGAGATTCTGGATTTTAAGCCTTAGTATGCTGGAGTACCATGACCACACCAATTGTGATGGCAGTGACTCCACCAACCACCAGAAGTGAATGCCTGAGTGCCCATCCATCCAGATAAGTTGCTGCTTGAGAATTTGTAGGTGGAGGAGATTTATGCTTGTTTCTTGTTGTGTCCCAGTTGATTCTTCTATACGCAATGTAAATGGCTGGATCCCACAAAAACTGTTTAGCTCAGTAACAAGAACACACAGCTTTGTGTTGTTCAGAATACATCTTAAAACTCCTGACTGAGAACACAAATCAATATGCAGACTAACCTTTGTGCCATGCATGAGAGCAAAGTTGACAGTAGCCATAAGATCATTGTCAGTGGCAAGGGGCACTCGATCCCCTTTATCATCTGCATACTATGAAGCCATCATACCACTTGTGTCAGTCAGCATTTAAGCCTTAGATGTGGCATCTCCTAACACATCCATCCAGAACCTGACAACCTAGGATCTGACAAGTGCAGGCAATGTTGGGTTAAGCAAGAGGGGCATGCAAGGAACAGACCAGAATATGCAGAGGTTTTGAAGAATCAATATCATCACTAACACACTGTATTATTGCAGACATAAGCTCCTTCATGCTCCATGTGCCTGCACAGTTTCACATTGCACCTGTCCTTATCAACTATCCAAACATGGCTTTACCAAAACCACTACCTACTACAGAGAACACAAGGATATGTTTAGTCATGATGGTACATGACTCTTCAGCTTCAGCTTGAAGAGATGAGTCTTAGCCTGTCCTGAAGAATGATGCGGCTGCCCTCCTATCTCAGATACATGTGTCTCCAGTCACAATGATATGTCACTACACTCAAATAGGCAATCCTCTCAAGTAGGACTCTGATTTGAGAATTACCATGTAAGAACCTAACCTATGGGGTGCAGGCTCATTTCTAGGGAACAACATCCCTTTCACCACACAGTGAAGGATACAACCAACAGCCATGGAGCTGCATCTGACACAACTGCAATGTAAATTGAATGCAATCATATCCCACTAAGAATGCCAGAAGGTAGCATCAGACAGAATATATAGCAACCTGTGAGAATCATCATCAGTTTCAGGTGCTTCCAAAGCCAAAGTTTCTGAAACATAATGCCTGCCATTTCCCCACTTTCACTAGATCCAACCTTTCAAGTGCAACACCACCAGTCAGACTATTCATACTCTTTCCACTGAAATCTGGTTACAAGATACTCATGGCAAATTTTTTGTGCTGCTGTAGAAGAACATCAGTATCACACCCAATGTGTCTGAGTTTTTTCAAGTACACACACATTAATCATCATGCCCTATTCAAGTGCAAAAAGAGCTTAAACAAACAGAAATGTTGAAACTGCCCAATGCATGAGCTGTAACATGTCAATGCAAATAACATGGCAGTCAGAGACCACATGCTGTTATACAATCACAGGTAACAAAGTGAAGATCCATTGTGTTACCTTGATCCACAATAGGAAGATGAAGGAATTTGCCATTGTGCATGGTGTGCAATGCATCAAATGGTGTGATGTCCAACCCTAAATTCACTGTGGAGTAGATGTCACACCTGTACCCATCCTCAGATACCCCAGGCCAAACTTTATCTACAACATGCTCACTCCGACATATATATCAAATTCACACACATCAAGAAAGAAACATACCTTGTCCACATTTGTTGTTGCTGGAGGCAGACCTTGAGCTACAACTCTCATTGGCACATCCCTTAAGCTGCAGCAACAAAGTTCAATTGAAACTGCCTCAACAACTAGCTTGCTTGATCTTATGAAGGAAAGATCAACAATGAAGAACTGCATAACACAAGAAAGCAAGGAAGAATGTACTGACATGAGAATGCCCAGAGACTTGGAAGTGATAATAACTGAATTCATTCGTTGTTCCTTCAACTTCTTTGTGGCAGTCAGGACAGTATCAGACAGTGCAACTGTTGCAGCTCTGCATCATCACCACCACAACTATCAATCTCTCAATGCAATTCTCCACTACTCCACCCTTTATAATGATTTTTGGCTTTGTAGAGAAATCCAACTGAATTGATACCTATTGGGAGCAAATGTTTAGACCAACTTTAGGGTCTATAATAACAGAGGCCACAGGGTGAGTTCCTGCATCTGGGCTTTTCTCTTCTTGAGTGACTGTCTACTGATCATAGACCCAGCTGGCACAGGTGATCAGTGCTCGATTTTCTTCTGTTAAATGCAACCAAACACAAATGGCTTCAGCCTGGGAGAGAAAACCCAAATCTGAAAGTGACAAAAGATCAGTTGCATAAAGAAATCTCAGAAGCTGAAGAAGAAGATGGGAAGAAGAAGGTCCATATCTACTGTAGAGTCTACACTTACCCACATCATTCTGAACTGACTGCTCAACACCCTGGACAGCAGCAGCAGCAGCAAGCAGCAATAGCACTGCCCTTGTCGGCCGCACACTCCATTGCTTGCAATGGCATCATACAGAAACTTCGTAATCTCCAACAATGCCACCACCTCCCCATTCCGCACCACTGGCAAGTGCCTGAATTTGCCTGCCCCATCAACCTTCCTATCCTCAGCTAGCTGCCACCTTCTTCAAAAGACCCCAAGACAAACCAGCATTCAAGTAACAACACTGCTGAAGTCATGTGGGCAAAAGAAAATCCCAGAGCTTCCACCATCTTGGCCAGAGCTTCCATAGCTAGTGTGTCACTGGCCACTAAAGCAGGGTTTCTTGTCATCACCTTCGATAGGTCTGCCCTCAGCAACCACTTGCATTGCGACGTCCTACGGAAAAATAAAATCAGCAAACGAGATTAGGCGTCTTTCTTCCATGTGTCTGTCTGTCGGTCGGGATCCTTTTCACGATCCGCATATAAACAAAGTGACTTTCTTCTCCACCGCAGCTTGAGATGTGAACAATAGAGCGATTGCCAGAAAATCGAACATTGCAGCGAGTGCCGCAAAAGCTAGCGCGAAGAAGTACGTACCTTATCCGTGATAATGCCGTAAATGATGGCATTGGGATCTGTGAGGAGAGCAGCGTCCACAGGGCGGGTTGCCATCCGGCGGCATGCATCAGCTACAGTGGCGATATCGGGAATGATGAGAGCCTTCTTGGATAATCTGATCAGCCTCTTCACAGTCCGGTCTCCTGCAGGCGGCCTGGGAATGGAAACAATCCTCAGCTAATTCCTCTCATTGATTTCAAGAGCAGATATACTCTTCCGCCGCTCACATGCAGTTTGCGATCCATACGAAAGCATTGTAGATTGCTAGATTACGAGCTCAGACACAAGAAATCCAGAGTGAGGAATTCCAGATCGAGGTCCAAAGAGTAAAGTCGATCAGGCTACCGATCGAATTTCCAGATCTGACGTGCCCTATGTTGAATGAACAGTGGGACTGCTTGCGAAATAAAAAGAAAGAGCAAGAGGAAACAAACTTACACGATGCGACTTGGCTTTCGGCTCCAACAACTCCATTTCCCTTCTTGTGCATGGAAGACGGACGCTTGGTCTTAGTCCCAGGAGCTTCTCGGTCCATGTCTGAACCTCCCCAGGAACTCCTGACTATTCTGCATCTTGTTCTGACTCTCCTTGCAGCTCCCTATCCCGCATCGATAAAATCACCCGGTGCGATTCTCTGCTCCCAGCTTGCTTCTTCCTCCAGCATCAGCGTCTTCACGTTCACATTTGTTTCTCGAAAACCTTTCCTTCGGACATCGTGTCCAAAAAATCATGCAGCAAAAAAAAGAACACCAAGAAATCGGTAGAATTGTGGGCTCTAAACTTGCCGCATACACAATCTTCATCTGCAACGCCCAGCTCATCGACCTCGTCCTTCCTTTTGCACTAAAACCTCTCCAACAATCTTCACTGCTGGCGTTTTTCCATTTGCAGTGTCCACCAGGATAAATAAGTGCTCCAAACTACTTCCAGAACTGCTCCAAACTTTCCGAAATTTGGGAACAAAACGTAGTTCAAATTATCTTTTCTGACATTTGGAATTTGCGTCGGAAAGCAGCGGCAATGCACTGAAAGAAGTTTGTACAAGAATTTTGAACGCGCAGCAAAAGCACGGCAATGCACGGAACGGATCGAGCGCGCGAGCGATTTGGGAGAGACGAGCCGGGCGACCCGCGATCTCAACCCCTCGTTTCCGCGGGGTCCCCGAGGCGGGTCCCTTGTGTTATCATCCGGGTATAATAGACCTGGAATTTTCCGCTGTTCCACCAAAATGTAAGGGTATATAACAGTCGGGAACACACTCCCTGCGGTTATCATGGTGGTTCTTAGGACTCATTATCCCGGTGAACCAAGTATAAAAATCTGGCGATTTCTCTTAAGTTTCAAATTATGGCAATTGATATAAGTCAATTGAAATGACTTTTCAAATTATGTCATTTCATTCTTTAATTCCCCTTTTTGGCAAAACTTTGCCAGAAAAAAAAAGACTGTAATTTGTCATTGCATAAGATAAGTCTCAAGAGTAGAGATGAATATTTATCATTTTTATTATAAAAAATTGTAGATATAATCACTAAATAGTGTAAAATTATTTTGAAATACATGACAATTGAGGGTTTTTATTTTTTCATTCAATTTCATGAGGTAGGTGAACTATAAGAGGATTTGCCAAATTTGGCTAAAGGTCAGAAAGAAAAGTAGTTAAAATTTTCTTTAAAAAAAACTCCTCTATGTATTAATGACTTGCAATAACCTATAATCTAAATATGGCAATTTCGACCTTTTTTTCCTTGAAATATGGCAAACTTTAGTAAACTTTCACAACCACCAAATCAAAAGTTCATGCAAAACATAAGTTTTATTGGCCTTGCTGAGCAAGGCAAGGATATTAATAGTATTAAGATTCATTATAGAGTTTATAATAGCTTAAGGGATTTTTTTAGGCCCCTAGGTAATAATAATAATCATAGGTCTATTTTTTATATGAGGATTTTTGAAAAATGATATATATTTTGGCTTGTGTTGAAATTTGAGATTAGTTATAACTAGTGTGAACCTGATGCATAATGCATCCCTCGAGTAATAATTGTCACAGAAAACAAAACCCATCCAAAAAAAAAAAACAAACATCCGGACAGTTTAACTGACACAAAAAACAAAACCCATCAAAAAAAAAAAAAACAAACAAAGGTCCAGGCAGTTTAACTAACATAGAAAACAAAA
>Ga0116231_10007492_pt1 | contig 19911 bp, 12 predicted proteins | sample S1TSphgellanicum_2_FD_89695 | JGI IMG/M metagenome (GOLD analysis project Ga0116231, IMG submission 89695) | Host-associated microbial communities from peat moss isolated from Minnesota, USA - S1T2_Fd - Sphagnum magellanicum MG | ecosystem: Host-associated > Plants > Peat moss > Unclassified...
GCTGGAGAAAGAAAACCCCCAAAAGAAAAAGAAGGGCGCTCAGAGCAGCCGGAGGGCCCCATTTCTCAGTGTGAAAAAATATGTCTCCACCAACGGACCCCTCCCCGTCCGCCCCCCCCAAAGCAACGTCCTTTCGAGTCGGACGGGGTCGGCACCGAGCACACGGCAGTATTGTTTATTCTCTGTCCAATGGTCTCTCGCCTCCTCACCCACCAGTTCCCCCCCCCAACGGTCCATCCCACCCCATGTGTAACTTCCCAGCTCACCACTTTTACCTCAACACGATACTGACCCTGTAAAACATCATTCCACCCGTTCGATTCCCGATCCAACGCTCCTAACTCACTTTATCACATCTTTATTCCTCCCCCCCCCCTCCCAGGGTAACTTAAAGTAAGTTAAAGTAAGATAAAGACAGACTTACTAACAGACTAATAGACGATGGTGACGACGCGATCGATGGTTGACGTGTGTCTCTCCGTCACCACGACCCGCAACGCCAAAATTATACAGAGGCCGGTTCTGCCATAGAATGCTTTTGCAGCAGAATTGTCGTGTCACAGACAGACGTAGTGAATTAATATAGTAGATTTCCAAGCATACCTTTGTCTTTTACCAGCCCAAAACATTTAAACCTGGTCATGGGTCCAGGACATAAAACAGTTACCCTCCAAGTTAGTAAAGGGGTTATAAAACTGAAGAAAAATATAAATCAGGGGCGTGGGGTTATGTATCCAGCAGATGCAATGCCGGTTGGATACCCTATCTCCTCCCCAGGGTATTAGGAACATCTACTTCATGAGTATTAATCATTTTCTTCCTTCAAAGAATGACAATCAAACAAAATTTTCACACCTCAGAGTTGAATTCCAGATACACTTAGGGTATCTATACTTAAAAGGCTAGATTAACCATTATCAAAGTTAAGCGAAGAGAATCCCATAAAAATTGCACCCAAAAAAAAAGAAAAGAAAGAGACAAATACTCAAGTACAACAAGGCTGCAGTTACATTTTCATGTAACGGTGTAGAGAGCAAATGGTCCACAACTTGAGACTTGAGACCTCCAGTTGGACAACCCATCTGTTAAAAGCATTGTACAAATTCGATATTCTCACTGTAGTTTGTGGGACAGACTCTTTTTTATCTTTTTTCCTTTCTTTCTTTCCCATCCACAACACCCAAATAAAGCCTAAACTAAGCCCCAAGTAGGTGTTCATTTTGTAACCCAAAGCCTGGGTTTGGAATGTTTGTTTTGCAGAGAAATTCAATGCAAGAGTGACACCAAACAAACAACCCCAAATTACTCAAAATGCAGCTTTGGATACACACACCCACTGCCACTAAAACTTGGTAATATGTTGTTTCAACTTTCCGGCGAGAGCCAAACTTCATGCATAGATCATTCAATTTACATACCATGTTGTGTATCTGAGTTGTATATATGTAGTTGTACATGTGTACTTGGAGATACATATATCCCAAAAAAAGGGTCTGTTTTTGCGGCATGGCAATGGCCCACCTCTGTCACAAGACCTTGACGCACTCATTCACTTGAGCATGAATTTGTCCTTGCTCAATAGGGCTGGTGACCAATGCGATCTCATGATGATGATGCCACCCAACAGCAATTCACCCACTTCCTTGTTGTAAACCAAGCCGTGCACGCAATGTGAGCAATCAAATATTGCAAAGATTGCATTTCCATTAGAAGCCAACAACAAGCAAAGATGAGCAGCAGGCAATTTCAGAGACTTGAGGACAAGCCTGCTCTCAACTTTCAACCCCGCCTTGGCTTAACCTGAACCTACATTGGCACCATGGTAAAGTTCGCAAAGTTTTGTGGGTTACTTAATAACAATAAGAATATACGACAGTCAGTCTAAATCAGGATCTTCGAGTCCAATTTCGACTTTGCATTAACTTGTGATTTGTATTTTAACATTTAGCATTTCATAATCAGATTGTAAAGCTGTTGAGTTTCAGACTGCTATAATTATTTGACTCCCATGTCATGAGATATTGCATCTCCATATTACTCACAATATGCACAATGCTCACTATTAAGGGGTGACCCTTTAGCTTGGCTGCCCAACATACAGAAATGGGTCTTAAGTCTTGACTCTTGACTTCCAGAAGGGAAATGACTTGACCTTAATTGGGTCCTTGGTTCCACTTGTTGCTTGGTTAAAGGTTTAATAAGAGCTCAGTGGCAGTTATACAAACAAACACCATGATCAGTTTGTCACAATTATGAGACTCTCTTTTTCCTTTTCTTTTTTCAAGCACTAATCTAGACCCAAGACATTATTTCCCCAGAAAAAAAACATAGATCAGTCCAAACCCAGTCCAAATCCTTTGTCTTGTCGAGGTTTGATTTTTCAAGCACTAACCTAGACCCAAGGACTTGATTTGCTTCAAATTAGTCTCTTGATCTTCTGGATTTGGCACAAGTGGAGGCAAACTAACACCTGATGAATGTGAGTTTGGGGTACCCTAGGTAGCAAATATGGCAATGAGGAGAGTCATTCACTTTCACCTTCATATTAGCCTCAGAATTCTCCAATCCTCCAATGTCTCTAGGGTTTGCCTGGATTGTAAGCCATACCAAGCACATTCAGACACAGGCAATTGTGAGGTTCAATATTTAAGACTCAAAAGTCCAAACCAAGTGCTATATTACCTCCACAGACCTGTAAACAAGAAGACTATCTTCAATGAATTTCATTGACCACAATCACAACATGACTACAAATAATATCATGTGAGCAATTTGCCAGAAGATAGCTCAACTCTTGACCAGCCTTTTTGATAATCCAAATATTTTGTTTGTTAGGCATCTGATTTCCCTCAAACTACTTCCAGCTTTCCATCTACAGCACCATCTCTTGAAAAGCACCTTCGGTACTTCAAACAACTTTTCTATCTAACTGGGTCGAACAGATTATGAAACTCTTATGTGCTGAACTACACTCAAGTTGGATGTTGGAATGAAGTTTACATCATTAAAAGGTTGACATGTTCATTAAATAGGTTTCATGTTTGTATCCTCTTGTTTGGAAAACTCTTTGGTACAGCATGGGATTGACTTCAAACCGCATTTCCAAAATGTTTCATGGAGTCGGTCTACCCACACCTGGTATCTGGCCTCTACGAGTATCTACCACATTTAAAATAGTGTGCAAATTTGTGTTCCAATCCTCACCCATGAACATGAACTATTAGAGACTGTAGAATGAGGAATAAAGTCAATGCCAACACATGAACCAAACATTGTGACCATTGAATCAAAGTCAATCATGGTTCTTTACTAACCCTTAATCATTTCTTTCTTGAAGAGTACTGTACCTATATGCATATTTATGTGTCCAAACTTGATTTCACACTATTCAAAGCTTGAACTTCACGCAAATTATTGTTTACATGCCAGTATACTGCTGTCAGTGAAGTTGCTCTTTCACTTGATCCAACATGTTTGTCATGTGATGTTCATTAAGCTTGCATTCATCAAGCTTGCACATAATTCCATGCTAAAAAAATTTCTAGAACTTTTTGAATTAAATTTGAGCCCTGCAATCCATTGTTTCTTTAACTGATGAAATTTCGCCAATTACGCTCTTAAAAATATGATTTCGACCCATACAAAGCATTTTTCATGGGAAAAATGACCCAAATTCGCCAGATTTCGAATTTTAAAAATTCCAAATAGCCAAGCCTTATGACAACTTCCAGAAGGTAGCCAAGAATATAGAATGATACTGTTTTTTTTTCTAACTTCATATCTATTATGCAGCCAAATTTGGCAAAATTACTTTCTGGATGATCGCCACTTTGGCTACATCACAAAATCCTTAAAAGAAACGCTCCTGCCATCCAACGATAAACCTTCTTCTTAATGTGTTAGGGTAGGGAGTTGCTCCTATGTATTAAAATATTCATCATGCTTTCCAATTTTTTGGACACAAGAGTTCTTCCCCAAATTACCTCACAATGAGTTCATAATATTGGCTGTCAGATTCAGATATTGAGTCTCCCCCTAGACATGAAGATTCATGTATAAGGATTTACCAGGTTCATGTTTCCCACATACTGAGCACTTGGCAAGTTGAATTTTGTTTAGGGTTTAACAAATTTCAATATCTCATGGACACTGAAACATGACATCAATGAATTATGGTGTACACTTATGTTGAATTAAGTGATTCCTTCAAAACAAATGCAAACAAATTGAGCATGTGAACAATCAGGCTGCAACTGTCAATTTTTTTACGCATAGATCAGAAGGCTCTTATTTGCTTCCAGATAAAGGTTTTTTGTTTTCTGAAGGTATATATGCCTTTGCTGGGTTATGTCAACAGGAGATTCCTACTGGTACTTCTCTCATGGGTTGGCTTTGTTGGTGTGGTGCAATTGAGCACAAAGCTCGAGTGAGCTTTTTCTGGAGCACATTATGTTGCTTCAACACAAACATATGAAGATCACACTAGACCTATACATGACTTCTTACTGTGGAACAGGCATGGAGCAAGCTGCAAGCCCATTCCATTACATTAAGATCCTGGGTGAGTGATTATGCTATGCCATGGAATGACAATTGTAACTACATGGGAATGACAATGGAACAACTTTGGAAACTAATATGTACTCTGTGATTTTCAGAAATGTGTAGATTCCAAAACCCATTTTCAAATTGCAGTGCAGCTCAATGAATAACTTGTTTTTTCAAATTTCAAACCGTTGATATATAACCCTGTGATGAAGACACCATGAGTCTGATCTGAACATGGAAAGAATTCAAATCACTTGATGTGGGGTTTGTGGGTTTTGGGGGTTTTGGGTGGTGCTTTTCCATACACTTATTCTCCTCAGATTATTTGTGCTCCATGTTTAAAAGGTGATCTCCATAACTACAAGAAACAGCTGGGATGAAAGAGCTTCATCATCTTTTGTTTGAACTTTGATCAAATGAACTTTGTCTACATTGAAAAATTTCACCCCATAGATTTTTGTTTCAAAGAGTTCTGGTAGTCAAAATATAGGTTGATACTAAAGGTTGGATCTTTTTATGTTTGATTCTTGCTTTATTAAGGGGTCCAAGCATGATAAATGGACCACTCTTGTTCCTTCTAGCATAAATGGAAAATAACCATCAAGTAAGCCTTAATATATTGAACTTAAATATTATTTAATTCAATGTTTAATATGAATATGTTTTTTGATTTTTTTCAATTATATTTTAAAATCGCATTTTTAAAGTAAGTTTAAATAAAATTCATTGAAATATAGGCAAAATTCACAACTTACAAAGTAGGTTGCAAGTATTTGAAAAAAATAAAAATAAAAATAAAAAATCCTATTTTCAAGTCAATGGTGTAATAAAATGTACTTATAGACTTTCAAAATGCATCAAACTTTTAATGTAAAAGTAAGAAAACATAATATTCACTAGTCAATATGGGGACTACTTGTTACCTACTTTTATGACCATAAAAAAAATTAATTTTGTATTTAACTGACCATAAACTCAATGGAGGCATGAATGCTTTCATAACAATATTTTAAAAAGTTTTGGATCTACTTTCTTATGTTTATGTTGAAAATTGTCATATTTCAACACTACATCTTAGACCTCATTTTTTTGGGTCTAATTTACCATGCTTTCACCTCGATGTATTTTTAAAACTTTTATCTAAAATAGAAATCGCCCTTTCTCAAATTTAGGAATTCAAGATTTCATTGATTGTTTTTTTCAAATATTGCAAATGGAACTAAAATTGTCATAATTTGGCATCATGTGGTACTCAAAGAAATGTTATCACAAAATGTGTTTATTCTTGTTGGTGTCCTAGTCATGCACAACATCCAAATTACACCAAAGGGTAAAATCACAATCAAAGGAACCACCCAAGTGAATGAACAATCCTTAAAATTACTTTTTTTTATGTTTGAAAGATCACAAGGGAAGCATAATAGTTTGAATTGTCATAATTTTTTGGGAATATTTTTTATTAATTGCAAAGTTTACATGCTCAAAGTTTGACACAAATCAAAAAAGTTTTTGTATGTTCAAAATATTCAAACCTCAAGAGTGGACAATCCTTGTTTTTTTCAAACGTCCTTTTTTTTACCAAATGTGCACCATTCCTTTTGAGAATTGAAAAGAATTTTAACATTGATTATTAGAAGGGAAAAAAAACTTGAACCGATGACAATTGTTTTTATAACCCATTTGAGCACATTTGGCTCAAAAGTGTTTTTGACCCTGAAAATTATGGATTTTGAAAATGTGGCTTTAACAAAAATTGTTCATATATATGTGATAAAGGGCATGAATGCATAATATATAGGATATAAAATCAACTTGTAATCAAAATGTATTTACATTTTAAATGTAGTGTTAAATGGGGTATCTAAAATATATAATTTAAAATTATAAACCAACACAAAAATGACACATGTCATGTGCAATCCTTGGAAAAGAACTTTTACCTTGGTGCCCTTGGCTCCTTTGATCATGATTTCACCCCACATCAAGTTGAAGTTTTGCAATTCAAAAACAATAGTAATTATTACTATCATGAATGGTAATTTCGAAGGGGACACTTAATGTAAAGTTGGGGGTTTACATGCATTAAACGACCATTTTTAGAAGGGGTATAAAATAATTGTCCAACCTATTTTTTATCATCCTATTATTATCTAATTTTTTAATATATACATATTAAAGCCACCTTATATTAATTATAATCCATTACTTCATATTATTACATACCTTATATTATAATTAAATTAATTATTTGAATAAAATGTACCCTATTTTTAACCAATTAACTTATAATTTTTACCCAACAACTAATATGTATTTATACTCACGTATTTTCTAATTTTTTTTACTAGTGTCCCCCCACCCCCAAGATGGTAACATTATTAAGTATTGTGGCATTGTTGTTTTCGTTATGTGTTCCTAATGTTTCAATGGTCTCAATACCATAATGATTGTTTTTTGGTTGGGCCCCGCCCCCACAAGGGACAAGGTCCTTCACATCAATTTTTCTTTTTAAGAATTTTGCATTAAATTGCATGTTTCAAACTCTTGGAATTTTTTTTTTGGGAGACATTTACATTTGGGAAGGGGTTTGGTTTTTGAATTTGAGGTGGGATGAAAGTTTGTGGATTGCAAGGTTGAACTTCACCACATGTTTGACATTGCTTAAACTAGATGAATCTTCAAAATATGGATGCATTCACAACATAGATTAATCACATGGAGGAAATTTGATCATTTCAATGACATTAACAAGGCATACCACATGGATCGAATTATGTTCATGGATGATTTTCATTAATGGATGCAATTAAACATATTAAAAAACTTGATGACATGAATCATGATGGTCAATTGGATCCATGGATATCAATCACATACTTTTTTTCATGCATGTAATAATTATGCATTTATGAATTTTCTCATTTATCCCCATTTACCTTGCATGTATGGGTGAAAGTATGATTGGGTGGCACCGCTAAGAACACCCTCAAAGAATGGTAAGGAACAAAAATTGGCCAAATAATATTCTTGGGCCCTTTCCTTTAAATATTTGCACAACCATAGATTATTATTTTTTCATGTTTATCCATTGCATTTCAAAGTATATGGCCTTAAATTTTTCTCGGAATAAAAATAGGTGAAAATTGTTATGATTTTGTATTCCTAATTGTTGTGGGCCCCTTTAGGAATCATGTTCTTGAACTAAATTCCCTCAATTACAACTATTTAATTAACTATCAAATTAAAAAATCAAGTAAAATACCATCTAAAGTATTTATGAAAATTATATAAATATATAAAAAAACTTCTACTTGTTTCAAAAGTGTTCCTAACCAAAAAGTTCCAAGAATGTGGCCCTTGTGGCATTCCTGAAACTTTTTCTAAGTATAATGACTATGAACATCAGAATTTAAAATATTATTGATATCATTATAGTTTCAAGTTCTATAGAACATGGGTAATGTATTCACTAAAAAATTTAATGAAAACAAATTTTTAAGTGTTTTTTATATTTTTTCAAAGTTCAATGAATCTAGTCAAATTTACCATGACATTGCTTGTGGGTCCACCCAATCATACTTCCACATGTATGGTAAATTTCATTCAAATGAAAACTTACAACACATGCATGACAAAGTTAATTTGTATTAGAAAAATTCATCCCAAAAATAAATTTTCATTGATGTGAATCACATGTAATTAGTATGGCCAAATGCATCTTTGGAGTTACATTTAATCCATAAAATATGTGTAAATTCATTTGGTAAATTTTACTATTAATGTTCATTTTCATCCACATTTGCTATTTCATCAAGCATGGTGTGAAATTTCATTCAAAATGACAACTTTTCATTGTTCTATTTTTCTTTTCTATCTTGCCTTTTTTTTTGATGAATTAACCAAAAATATTGACAGTGGACCCTAGGGGTGATGGCTCACCAATAATGCCCATTATGGGACCTTGGGACCTCAATAGAGGTCATGTATTCAAACCCATTGGAGTGTAGGTGGTTGTGTGCCATTGTGTTACTATATATATATATATATATATAATGTTACAAATAGTGAACCTAAAATTTAAAAAAGACTCACATTATGGACACCAATGTGAAAGACATGTGTATTTAGCACATACATGGAAGACCACAATTTATTTTAGATCCATATGTTACTACAAGTTATTGCACTTCTTATTTAACAAAATTAAATAAATCTATGACTCAATAAATGCAACTTATATTAAGCAAATGTAAACATGAAAAAATTGAAGCATCTAAATGAACTAAAAATTTAAGAAATTCATTTTTAAATGCACAACAAATGCTAATTCAATAGGTAGTACACATATATTTATCTATTCCATTTTATCATTTGACAAGATCATTTCAATTTATAAACACATGTGAAAAACAAGATAGAACTTTTGTATTATTATGTCACCAAAAATAGTACATCAATTACTTAGACCTCAACAAAAATGAATTGCAAATCATTAATTGAAAAGTATGAAAATCGATTTCAAACATTAAAAGACATACCTTTAGCAAAATTTGTTGTAACTTATGCTACGAAACGTATTTAAAATGTAATCGAAATAAAATTATTCATTAATATACATTTACTTTTCACAAAGATTGAGAAAATCATTATAGAAAATTTTTACTGTCATTTACACTTTTTTTGGGCCTAGAAACCAATTTAAATTATCAACATGTTTTGTGGAAAAATGCTTAAACAAATGAGAAGACAATATTGAAAAATTACCAAAAATTCGTATATAACTTCAATATTTCAAATGAATATGCTAGTGAATGGAACAATTTACAATCACAAATACAACATTAAAAGCACTAAACACTGAGAAATGTGACACCTTAATCAAAAACTTATGATCAATTACAACTATTATTTATTGATGAAATATCTTTAGTTGGTAATAGAATCTTAACATTTGTTGATTGTAAATTATGAACTATAAAACAAACTCATAATCAATTTATGGTCTTGATGTTATTATGACAAGAGATTTTTATCAAATACCTCCAATTCAAGATTCTTGGATTTACTTGAAAATATCAAATGTTATGAATTAAAACAAGTTATGCAACCACTATAAAAAATCATGGCTTTTCAAAAGGCCAATTTGATTAAAATGTTCACATTGACCAAATATTGTGTTCATTTTCATTAAAAGTTTGGGGCATGAAAAATAGATGTTACATTTGATTAATACATTTGACTAAAGTGACATCTTTGACCAAGTATCAAGCCAAAGATTTGGTCAAAATGGACAAATGTCTGTCAAAACGGTCATAGCTTCGTCAAATTGGCCATATTGAATGGATAAGGTTTAGTCAAATTGAATATTTTGATTTGACCTTTAGTCAAATTGACCATAATGATTTGACACTTAATCAAATGAACCATATTCATTTGATGACTTAACTTAGGCTTAAAATTCATGGAAGCTGATTACAATATGTTAGTCCAAAATCATGTTCATTACAATATGTTGTCCACGAAAATCACCTTATGGGGTGGTGGTGCAATGGTTAAAGATTTGATTCATCCATGTGGAAGTGAGAAGTTCGAGTCCCCACACTTGCAACCTTGGCTACCTTGACTACTTAAATGATCTAATTATGTAGCCTAGGTTGCAAAGCCTACTAGACCACCTAGCCTAAACTACTTGGCTTAACTTAAGGCACTTGGCTTAGCCTAAATGGCTTAATTTAACCTAGGTGGCTAAGTTAACTAGTTTAGCTTAGGCCTAGGACATAGGATTGGTAGGTAAATAAATAAATTTTTTTGGGCATAATTAATTATTAGGATTATTAATTAAGTAGGTAGGTGGGTAGGGTAGGGTAGGTAATTAATTAATTAATTAATATTTTCATATAAATTTTAAATAATTTTTAATATATATATATATTTGTTCATTTGCCCAAATTATATTATTATCACAATGGTTCAATAAAAAACACCAACCAAAAAGACCTAATCAAAATGGTCAAGTCCAAAACAACTTATCCAAAATGGCTTTTTGTTCAAGTTGGACATGGGGGTAAAAAAACCATATGAGGGGTTTTTTCTACTAAAATTCCTTGTCAAAAAGGTCATGATTTTTTGTAATGAACCAAAAAAAAAAATCATCAACATTTTAAATAGGTTTTGAATATTTTCACACACTTTTGAAAACATAAATTTCATCAATAAATTTTGATTAAAACCACCACCCATCAATAATACATTACCACATTTATTTTACACAAATACTAAAACAATTACACATAACAAAAGAAAATTTGAAAAACCACTTGATGAAACATTCAAATTTGTTGCGTAAGATATCCAGACACAAACTTGTCCTTCTCATTTTAAATTATTAATGTTCCCAAGTCAAATGAATGGTTTCATTATGAACTACTCCTCAAAAAATATATGTTAATAGAATTGTGTGTTGGAGATTATGCAAGATTAGATGGTCTTGTAAATGGCACAAATGGCACCTTTCAATACTATATAAAAACTTGTTTCAAAAACATTAATATGGATAAATTTTTATAATCCCCAAATTGGAAATAATATGAGGATTCAACACTCACAAACATATAAATATTTCCCTACACTTGAAATGGACATTGATTATACAAAAAATTAAAGAAATACAAATAGGTTATAACCTTTCTTCAACTTTCAATTCAACTAACTATTGATTGAACCATACATCATGCACAAGGTTTAACATTCGATTCTCTTACTTTTGATCTTCATGGTGTAACGAAACATGAATTAACATATACAACATTATCTCGAATTCATTGAAAAGAACACTTATATTTACTCTCTCCATTGTCCGAAAAAAACTTCCAAATTGATTTTATTCTAGAAAAATAAATGTATCATCTTACAATAAGTGCATGATACAAATCGACAATTTCATTTTTAAAAAATTATCATAAGGAATTCATAATGATACAATCTTTAAACACACGTTCTTTGAAGTTACATTTCAAAAACATTTTAGCAAATCCAATTATGTTACCATTTCATATCCTTTGCTTAAATGAAACAAGAATTCAAAACATTCACACAAACTAATAAATTTTAAATGCACTTTCAAAAAAATAAAATGGAAATGAAACAATGATACTTTATGATTCAATTATGTTTTTAACAGAAACAATTTCTATAACAAATTTAGGTGCAAAACTTATTAATGCACTTTTCAACAAAAACACATAACAAGCATAAAACATCATTACAATCTATAAACCGCCACAAATGTAAACAAATTATTTCATTTTTATTTAAAAACTACATTGAAACAAATGCCTACAAACTACCCTACTGTCATATTTTTATTAGTTACATTGTAGTTGTAAGGAGAATTGCACACAAGGTGCAATTACATTTGCATTAGTATGTATGGATGAACATGTATATTAACATCGTATATACATGCTACGTATGTAGTGTCGCATGCAACTGAATGTCATGTGTAACTTGTCTTAGGCAACTACACAAATTTGCAGTTGCATGTGTCATGCAATTGAATTTTAGTTGCAAACGACAATTGCAAAACCCAAAATTTCTAGTAATGTTGGAAAGGGACCAAGTAGTGCATTTATAGGGCTAGATAGTTAAACTAGGCAAAAGTGTGGTTAGGTGTTTCAAAAAGTGGCATTTGAGAGTCCATAATCTAACACTAATGTTTTTTTGCAATTTTAACAATTATCAAACCATAAATCCTATAATTATCCCATATGTTTTTAATCATAAATATTAATAAGCCAACCTATGAATATCCTTAAACATGTGATTGATAAAAAAATGCATGCAAAAGATTAAAAAAATTAATGTGAAATGGACTACCAAGGAGAAAATTTATAATAATCATGTCATTTAAATTTTTAATTTCTTAAATAAATAAATAATATATATAGATATAAAAAATTTCAATGCACTTGACTAATCAATTCTTTATTTTATAATTTTTTTAAAAAAATTTATTTTGACACTACTTTGATGTATTTTTTAAGTCCACATTTTTCATTTTCTTTGTGTGACAAACATAATGTTGTCATTTCAAAAAAGACACAAAAGAAAAACAACAAAAAAAGTTCATAAGCACGAAAATGAATAAGAGAAAAAAAAGGCCTGGCGAGTGGGTCACCCTGTCATGTGCCCACAAATGAAAGGATAACAAACAACTCTCCCCGGGGGGAATGATGATTAAAGAACAAAAGCAACTGTTGGGCATAAAAAGAGCAAACAAATTGGAAAAGCAAAAACAATTAGCCTCATGGTGCACGAAGCTTTGAGAAGATCGCCTTATGCGAGATGGAGTTAAATGCATTTACCACATCCACTTGTAGCACCGCCTAATCAAGATGGATATCTAAAGTATTTGGAATAACATTCACTGGTGCTTGACACCCATCCCTAATTACCACACCAAACTGATGAAGCAACAAATGAAAAGAGAATGCATTTCAAAATTGAAAACATAATGCTTTGTTAACCAACTAATAAAATGTTTTACCCATTGCGGTCTATTGCCACCCAAAAGCTTGGCCAAAGCCAAAACCTTCAGGCACCAAGGACACAAGCAATGGACATTAGGAAATGATCCATGGCAACATGGGAACTCAATTAGTGAAGTTGAATGAAACCATTGGTAGAACCCTTGGGGTCAAAAACATTCCGAAGATGCTCAAAAACCATGTTAGAAGATCCCCTTGCAAAAAGATGGGACATGTGCATGAAAGATGACCTAAAAAAATTCATTGATAATTTAGGTTTTTGTTTGATTAAAAGTCCATCAAAGAATCAAGGCACATGGAAGGCAAAATCGAAAGGTGGAGAGTTTATAAAGTTGAAATGGTTTTTTAAGAAGCAAAAGTTGAGGCCAAGGGGGCAAGGGCCTTCACCACATGAGCATATTCTTGAACATGCCCTAGAGCCAAGCTTTGCCCAAGCTGTTGTGGGGGGAGGGGGACATAAGAAAAATCCTAAAGGAACATGGGCATCAAGGGACCTTGGTCCAAAGATAAAATTGTAGCAAGCTCTTGTGCCCGAAGAAAATGCTCCACTTGAAGTTCCTTCCAACCTCTAAACAAAAGCCATTGGATTCGGGCCCTAGTTCTTGGTGCTTGGCCATGCCAACTTGAGTGAGGAGGACAAAACACCATTGAAGGAAAAAAAAGAAATAAATGCCAAACTGTAGTGTTAAATATGTTTTGCGTAAAGCAATCCAAAGGTAGATGAAAAGTTATTGCTTCTTGTCACAAAATGAAATGAATTCGCAAATACAAATGGGGTTGAAGAAGACCCAAATGAAAGGCCCTAAGGGGGTCCACTTGTAACACCCAAGCCCAAGCCATAAGAGGAAGATGAGACGCGAAAAGGAAAGTCTAAAGGTAAGAAAAACCACCAAAAGAAAGGCTTTAAAAGTTTGACAATGTCGTTGATGATGAAACATGACACAAAAAAAAAATGGGGGGCGCCACATATGGAACAAGGAACATCACACTGGGCCCCACTCTTGTCGCCAAGGAACAAAGTGGCATAAACAGCTGCACCAAAAAGGGGGGAGAAGGGGAAATAAGGGTTGAAGTCAGCACAAAGGGAGGGGAAGGATGGGATAAAAACATCATAAACATGCGGCAAATTGACCCTGAGGGGGAGGGGGGGGGAAGCACCCATTAAAAAAAAGAAAAAAAACACCTGAAAACTAGGAGGCAGAAACCACTCGCTCTCCCCCTACCCCACCCAGAAAAAAAAACCAACAGCTGACAAATTCAAACCAAGAACTTGGAATCTCCAAGCGGTATCCCAAACCATTTGAAGCTAGACTAACAATGTTTTTTTGTTGCACAACCATTGCATATGCAGTTCCTTCAGTTGCTCCCCACTTTATCCTTCTTGACAGAAGAAGATCATGATCCTGCACAATTCCAAACCTGCAACCACAAGCTTTAATGATGGAAACCTGAACGCTAAAAGAGGAGGGCATCCTTTGGCTTCTTTCCGCTCCCCCTATTGCCGTTCCCTCACATGGGCCTGGGTACCCCGCTTTTCGCTCCACCAGTAATGCTACAAATTCTGCCCCGTCTGGCTTCGTTCCTCCAAACCAAGGGTCTTGCTTGTGTAACTCCTACATATCCATCACTGTCGTTGCTTTGAGAATGCTTGGAATGGGGGTAGAAGCCTGGGTGGATGCCCATTCCAGAATCAAATATCAAAACCAATTTTTTCAAAAGAAACCATTGCAAGGAGGAACCAATACACAACAGAACATGCAGGACAAACCCTTGACAAACCCTTGCGGATGTTCAAACCTCCACATTTTCCACACAAAGCTAGCACAAATGGGCATTTGGTAACACCATCTAACCCCTCTTTCATCCCTAGCACAAATCACATGGTGGGGACACCATATTTTGTCAAATGCCTCTATGACCTTACCTTCCTCTTATGGATGCTTCTTAACCAACTTTAGGATGTGTTGTTACCCTAGCCTTCCATGGTCAATTAAGCATTAAACATCCGAACAATGTGAATTGAAAAGCAGCCCATGTTGAGTCTGTTTAACATTTAGAGATTAACCCCTAAACATCAAGGAAACAAAAAAAAAAAAACACTTTAAAATGGACCAAATTGGTGCAGCCTGACATTTAGGGGTTAAAGCATCCCAAATTACCCTAACAAGTTTAGCTCCATGGTACCTGGAACCGTTGAAAACCAGGTGTGACAATTGTACACATTAAAAAACACATTTTTCCAAAAACATTTGTCCAAGGAGAAAAAAAACAAAGGCTTTGGAATAAAAAATAAAATCACTGTTTGGCAGATTTGTGAAATTGCGTGGTTATGGAGACTTGGAAATCGGTAGCGAATGGAGGGCAGCCCAAAAACCGCCCTTCCAAGAAGGTAGAGCCCACCAATACGTGGGGTGCAAGAAAGGGCAGCCCACCATAGTCCCCAAAGTGCTGTAAAATAACATTCATACCGATAGTACATGCCAATTCAATGATAAAATACTTTTAAAAATGGAAAATTTTGATATTTTATCCTTGAATTGGCATGTACTATTGGAATATTAGTATGTGCAGGTTTGAAACTACATACCTACAGTTTGACTCGTATCAATTAGTTGTGGGGACCCCAAAGTTCAAATATTTTTTTCTTTTGTGATGGGCATCTTTGATTGGCCCATCACAAAAAAAATTAACTAAGCTTTGAACAGTCCCAATATAGATGTATTGTAGTCTCTTCCTTTTGGGGTGATTATATAGGTTATAAAAGTAGAACTTACGGCAAAGGATATGGGATAAAGTGAGGTGCTATCAGGAACATGTTTGGGAACACATTGGGAACTTGGTAGGCATTTAAAAACTCATTGGGAATTTGATGTGAACACATTTGTGAATGACAAAAATCCAACATAGCCGCCACCTTTCCCGAAAGAAAAAAACTGGGCCCTTAGGGTACATGCTTGGCTCGCCTTATTGGTTGCAAAAAATTTCTATGCCACCTTTCCTCTTTACTATTTGTGGGCTAAATATTAGCAAGGGCACAAACTGTGGGACAACTTCACAAATATATGATCAAATGACCTTAATATGCGGCTGCACAATTGTGTCACATATGAACCACAAACGTGTGTGGGAACATCACAAGGTTTTGGCTTTTTGACCAGGCAACATTCTATAGGTCTATTAGGTACCTACTATTATTTCATCTACCTTGTGATGATATTGTTGTGATCAAATTTGATAAATCCCCTTTAAAGAAAAATTGAAGTTGAACAAAGTTCAATTTTTGGCGTTTTCCGTGTTTTCAAAAATAAAAATAAAAATAATGTTGTCACATTTTATTGTAACTTCCCTTCTCCTACTCCACAATACTCCCACCATGATAGTATTAATCCAAATTAAAATGGTAATGACATAAATAAGCAATGAAGACAAAAATGCATTACCATCCCAACACAAGCCAAAGGATGGGCTGGGATGGAAAAGAAAAATCAGGATGGTCTAACATGAAAAAATGATCTAACTTGAGAAGTATTATATTACAACTTTGTGTAGTATGATTGGTCAGTTGTATATATTTGTAATTACATTTCACTAATATTTCTTTTTTTTCCTTTTCATTATTTTTTATATATTAAAAAATTATAATATTTTTTAGTTCTAAGTTTGAACCAATGTTGTGTGTGTGAATGTAAATAGAAATATACCCACCATGTAAAATCATGTAAATGTAAATCATTTTACACTTACAGATCCCAACTTATTACACTTTAGGGCCTTTATTTTTATATTTTTTTTACATTTACACTTGTACATAGGTAGTGTAAGTGATTGTCAAATACACTTACATAATACCATGTACCTGTCTTTTGGTGTGTAAGTGTATATATTATATACACTTAGTGATTGTACCTATTTGCAAGCCATATAGATGAGTTGTCGGTACACCACAAAGTTCAATGTTTTATCACAATGGGCCACTTCTGTTAGCCCTTCATAAAAGACAAATAGAATGGAAATATACATTCAATATGAAACACGTTACCCACCATGCCCAACGATTCACAAAATAAAAATGCTAACCGAAAGCAACTTGGTACGAAAATAAAAAAAACTCTGATGTGAATTAGTTCAACGTCAACAACCTCAAATTTAGTGGCAAATCCACCATCAATGTGTGGAAGCTGTAGTGCTTCCCCCTAGGGGTTAAGGCCTAATAATTGTTTTTGTTGAACACAACATATCAAGCTTATGAAAAATAAAGTTGTGAATGGATGAATGGGGACAATATAAAATTCAAAAAGATATAATAGAGAGACTTCTTACATTTTGTTCAAGAAGATATTGCATTTTGTTCAGAAAAGGGATTTGGTGAAAGAGCGCACATTTATAGGTAACATAATTTCATATTATAACAATATTTAAACAAGTATGGAATAAATTTTACAAGAACAAATGTGAGATTTTCAATTAAGGTGCTTCCCACATCATGGTCAAGTCAAACCATTGTTAAAACAAGTGTTTAGGTATGTCAATTTGTAGTTAGGTTGGGATATGTTCCAATTAGTTGTCAATTAGGTTCCAATTTGGATAAACTTGATCAATTTTGCATTTTCTATTTATTTGGAACTAAGTGGACATCGACAAAATCACCTTAGCTTAGTGTGTTGCTAAAAGTCTATCTAATGGTCTTAACAATTTTTTGTGATACAACTTTTGCAAAAAATCACATATTTGTTTGGAAACATAATGCTACAAGCAATGGAAAACGTGAAAAAACATTGCAATCTACAATTCGTAAATTGATTTGAGCGTTCAAAATATTTTCATGAATCTGCTTATGAATCAATATTTGAAGGCTAGAATGGAACCAAGAACCAACATTTGAAGGAATAGCATCAACTTGAAGACCATAATGGTTCTAGACAACATCTCCATCTACCAAGTTGATCATTGATCACATGACTCCTAAAACCCCAACACACAACTTTGAAAGGAAAAAAAATGTCATCTTGGCAAAATTAATTTGTCACATGCCAATTCATGCTAATTCCCTAAAGATCGCAAAATCTTATTGTCATGCCTTCCCACATATGCACTTTGAGCTACCATATTCCCTTGATTCACATTCTACATTCTTTCATCTTTCAACTTTTTCAACAACATTCAACACTAATGCAACAAACTCTACATTTCTTCCATTGTATGATCATTTCCAAATGTTCACTTTTAGGTTAGTGTAAAACCCAACAAAAACGACCATAAAAAAATTGATGACCTCCCTTGTAATCACATTCCATCAATCAATTGCCTTCAAGTTGTTTCCTTTTCATCAAATTTAAAAATAAAAATAAATAAAACAAGAAACCTAAAGTTTCATAGTTTTATCATCCACCTCCAAAAGCCCAATCTTAATAATAAACTTTTAATTTTCCTTCATCAAGGTTTCTTCCATTTCCATGAACTATTTCATGAATGTTGTACTCATCTACATATCATTTGACCAATTTTAACAGATGTTCATGAACATCTCAAGGTTTCTATGCCCAATTGAAAACATTGCATGTTTGTGCATATACTTACAATGTTGAATATTCTTTTTATGTCAATTTGCAACCCAACAACCCTAAAAATCTATTGAATCACAAAAGCAACATAAAAAAATAATAATTGACAAACTTTCCATAATGTAAAATGTCTTTTCACTCATCAACACTCACTTTTCTTAATATCCAATAATGGTTCAATTGTTCTTTGATCACTAATAAAACCATCTCCTCATTAGTTTCCATGAAATCATATGATGAGGTATCTTTTGAATTGCTCACTATAAAGACAACAACAATTTCCCTTGCAACAATGGGTTCAAATTTTTATATGCACGAACTACCAACAAAAATAAAATGGATCTACATATTCACATGTTATGTTTTGCACTCCTAAAAGGATATCATAAATTAAATGGAAGGCTCCATAATTATTATTGCTTGTTTTTGCATCCTTTGCTATATAACTTGATATCAAAGTTTAAACAAGTCAATCTTAATTCATTAGCTGAATACCCATGTTTTCATATTAAAATTAAATCATTTTTGTGTTTGAGTGCTTACATGAGTGTTTTTTTGGGGCTAATTTTTGCCAAATGGTGATTGTTTTTTTTCAAAATTGTGAAGTTTTAAGCTTCCTGGTTTTTTAGTCCCCAAATTTCGAAAAATATAATGAAATATAAAATTGCCTGATTCTATAGGTATTGAGTTCCAGTAGTAGCCCAAAATATAGAAGGATGTGTAACCGTATTTACTTTCATAACCTATTATAGCCAAATCTGGCTAAATCATCCATAAGCTGATTTCCGCACAAAATAAGTCACAAAATTGGGGAAAAAAAGAAGGGGGGGGGGAAGGGGTGCCTAATCATGGTATAGGGATTTGACAAATTATGTGCAACATGAATGTAGAGCGGAAGAATTAATTAATTAATGTACTTTAATTGAATAATTAATTGAAAAGATAGAAAGAAAAGAGTGAAGGTGTGGTCTTTGTGTGCAAGGTTTGCAATTGGAGCCTCAATGTTTTCTTTTACTTAAGGGAAAAAAAAAAGTATACCAATAAAGAAACTAACAAACAGTCTAATAGCGAAAAAGAGTTGGAATTAGAAACAATCTTATATATTAAAGTTATAGTGTGTGTTTATCTGTCCGTCGGGGCAGTTTCCAGGCATTTTGCGGACGGACGGACAGACAGTTATTACCCAACTGAGAGGGGGGGCGAGGTGGGGGGCCATGCGGGGAAGGATGGAGCGGGGCGAGGGCCAGCGCGGGCCA